>OFGC01000043.1_pt1 | contig 137395 bp, 126 predicted proteins | sample 1521691 | NCBI WGS metagenome assembly OFGC01 (sample SAMEA3504121, study PRJEB24116) | mouse gut metagenome | biome: mouse gut; feature: mouse-associated habitat; material: faeces | place: Denmark | collected 2011
TTTTTGGCTGGCCCCGCCAGCGAAATCAAAGCATCCTGCCCTGTCACTGCGTGTCTGACCTGCACCGCATCGCCCACGGCATAAATATCCGGATCGGAGGTTCTCATACCATCATCCACCACAATACTGTCCCGGATTCCCAGCTTCAAACCGGCTTCCTTCGCCAGCTGTGTATCAGGAGTGACGCCGATGGCCACAATTACCATATCCCCATGAAGAGGCGCCTCCTCCTTCAGCAGCACATCTACACCGCCGTCTCTCTCTTCAAAGCCTTCCACCGTATGCCCCAGCGCAAGCCTCACCCCGGCTTTGCGCATCTGGGCGTGAATAAAGGATGCCATATCCGGATCAAAAGGGTTCATCAGCTGACGGGGCCTCTGGACAATGGTGACTTCCATCCCCAGTTCCCGCAGGTTTTCCGCCAGCTCCAGACCGATAAATCCGCCCCCGGCCAGCACCGCGGAACCGGGATGATTTTTCTCGATATACTCCTTGATCCGGAAAGTGTCCTCTACCGTCCGAAGGGTAAAAAGCTTTTGTATACCGGCACCGGGCAGCTTCGGCTTTGTGGGCCGTGCTCCAGGCGAAAGGATCAGCTTATCATAGCTTTCTTCAAATTCCCTGCCAGTATCCAGCTCCTGTACGGAGACGACCTTCCGATCTCGATGAATGGCCGTCACCTCGTGCCGCACCTTCATTTCCACCCGAAATCTTCTCCAAAAGCTCTCCGGCGTCTGAAGAGTCAACGCCTCCGAATCCGTGATCATGTCCCCGATATAATAGGGCAGACCACAATTTGCGTAGGAAATATATCCTGACCTCTCAAAGACGACAATCTCCGCATTTTCATCCAGCCTGCGGATTCTGGCCGCGGCAGTGGCGCCTCCGGCCACACCGCCTACAATTACCACTTTCATTACCTTTCCACCTTTCCTGAATAACCGGCAATACCCCCCAGGTCCCTTACATCCGTGTACCCCATCCTGCCAAGCATTCTTGCCGCCCGATGGCTTCTTGCGCCGCTGTAGCAATATACAAAAACAGGGATGTCCTTCCTGCGCACCACACTTTCCACAGTCTCCATGGACTGAACCGGAATATTGCGGCTGCCGGGAATATGGCCCTCCTCATATTCCTCAGGTGTGCGTACATCCAGCAATACGGCGCCTGGAATCGTTTTATATTCCTGAATGCCCTGATTAATATCTGGATTGTTGAGAAAACTTAAAAGTCCCATATGTGTACCTCCTGGATTTCCGCCGTCCTGGTTTTTCCGGACTGCCGGATTTTTAAATACAGTATACCCTGCTTTTACATCTTCATCTGTGATAACATCACATAAAATGAACCAGCTGCCGTTCACAGCCACATGCGCATATTACTAATCACAATCTTTACACTCCCATATGCTTTTATATATTTTAAAAAACAGTTGACAAACCATCAAAGTCCTGTATAATGATATCAGTAACGATTACTGATATTGAAGGAGGAGAAATGGCGGCCATCAAGCACAGCAGACAGCGGGAAATGATTAAGGCTTTCCTGAAGTCCAGAAAGGATCATCCCACTGCCGACATTGTCTATATGAATGTACGGCAGCAAAACCCTAATATCAGCCTGGGCACCGTGTACCGGAATTTAACGCTGCTGGCCGATATGGGTGAGATCAGACGGCTGCGCGTGGGAGACGGCGTGGATCATTTTGACGCCGATACCAGCCCCCATTATCATTTTGTCTGTACTGAATGCGGCGCTGTGATCGATCTGGAAATGGACAGCATCGAAGGAATCACAGAGCTGGCAGGCGCAGGCTTCAATGGACGGATCGCAGGGCATGTAACCTATTTTTACGGTTCCTGCGGAAATTGCGCGAAGTCAGAAAAGCTTTCATAGCTTTCAAATATATATAAGAAAAGGAGATCAAAATCTATGAAGTATGTATGTCAAGTATGCGGCTATGTTCACGAGGGTGATTCCGCTCCCGCCGAGTGCCCCGTATGCCACGCTCCCGCCGAGAAATTTACCGTTCAGGCCGGCGAGAAGACCTGGGCTGCCGAGCATGTGGTAGGCGTTGCACAGGGTGTGCGCGAGGATATTATCGCGGATCTGCGCGCAAACTTTGAGGGCGAGTGCTCCGAGGTGGGTATGTATCTGGCTATGGCAAGAGTTGCCCACAGAGAAGGCTATCCTGAGGTAGGTATGTATTATGAGAAGGCCGCTTATGAGGAGGCCGAGCACGCTGCCAAGTTTGCAGAGCTGCTGGGCGAGGTGGTAACCGACTCCACCAAGAAGAATTTGCAGATGAGAGTTGACGCTGAGAACGGCGCTACCGCAGGCAAGGTGGATCTGGCAAAGAGAGCCAAGGAGCTGGGCCTGGATGCGATCCATGACACCGTTCATGAAATGGCCCGCGATGAGGCCAGACATGGCAAGGCTTTCGAAGGTCTGCTGAAGAGATACTTTGGCTAATCAGAACGCCGGATTTTAAAGGATTTTTAACATTAAGGGAATGAACCAGAAATGGTTTGTTCCCTTTTTGATTGTCCTTTTGTTGTCCTTTGTTACTCTCTTATTCTCCCCATAAATGCCCTATTTTCAAGCCTTTATCGACATCGCCAATTTTACATCTTAGGCAGCAGCATTTCTATTTCCATAATGCCGCTGCCTATTTTATTACCTGCTGAAATGGTGTATAATATTTATAAGCAAGCGAACAGAAAGTGCGGATATGGATATAAAACAACTTCAAAGGTTATATAATGCTTCTGATTCTAATATAAAATGGGCAAAGCATTGTTTAGAGAGAATGCAGGAAAGAGATATAAGTATCAGTGTGTAGAATCCTGCTTACAGACAGGAGAAATCATTGAAGATTATCCGGACGATTTTCCGCATCCCAGTTGTCTGATTTTCGGACGCACAAAAGAAAACAAAATATTGCATATTGTTGTTGGTTCAGATAACAGCACTCTATTTTTTATAACAGTATATTATCCAAATACAGATAAATTTGAAAAGGATTTAAAAACAAGGAAGGGCCAATAATTATGTGTATGTATTGTAAATGCAAAACCACACTTTCATCTTTCACAACTCATGTAGTAAATTATAAAAACTGTATTATTATCATTAAAAATGTTCCCTGTGAAGAATGTGAGCAATGCGGCGAAAAATATTATTCCAACGAAGTTGCAAAACAGCTTGAAAGCCTTGTCAATATTGCAAAACAGCTTATGCAGGAAATTGCTATTATTGATTATTCAAAAGCCGCATAGTCATAATGCGGAACAACAGGCAGCCGCATTTCTTCGTTATAATGCCGATGCCTTTAAAGTAACACACAATAGCAATACTTTGAAAATTGCCACATTTTTACCTTGTTTTTTGCTATGAAGATTAATATAATAAATATAGATAGTAACAATTGTTAAGAATATATAGCATTTCCCATATTGAGCGTCTGTCTACCCATTTTATAAATGTCCAAAAGGAGAGAATAGTCTATTGAATTTTGAATGGGATGAGGAAAAGAACCAACTGAATATAAAGAAGCATGGAATTGATTTTGAAACAGCAATGCTTGTCTTTAATGATTTACAGCGTATCGAAATATATGATGTGGAACATAGTATAAACGAAGACCGCTATAATACAATAGGCATGGTACATGATGTATTGTTTGTTGTTTACACAGAGCGAAAAGAAAATATTCGCCTAATATCGGCAAGACCTGCCACTAACACAGAAAGGAGCATTTACTATGATACGGACAGTTACTTTGGATAGAAACCAGAAGCCAACAGAGGAACAAATCAAACAGATAGAAGAAGCGGCAAAAAGAGAAATTGTATTTGATGAAGATTCTCCTGAACTTACGCCTGCAATGGAAAAAGCATTTCGATTAGCGGCAAAAAACCGCAACACACAAAGAAACGTGAGTGTTTCGTGAACACAGTCAAGCAGCTTATGCAGGAGACTTCGTTGATTTGTCCTAAATGTTGTCCTTCCCTCTTGACATAAGCCCTTGTAAATACTACAATAATTATGTCCTAGCTGGTGCGAATCCCATGACACCGTTCATGAAATGGCCCGCGATGAGGCAAGACATGGCAAGGCTTTCGAAGGTCTGCTGAAGAGATACTTTGGCTAATCGGAAGTATTGCTGTTCACAGCAGCTGGCAAACAACAAAATAAACAAAAAAGGAGACTGATTATCATGCAGAAATATTTTTGCAACCCCTGCGGTTATACTTATGATCCCGAAGTAGGCGATCCTGAACACGGCATCGCTCCCGGCACAGCTTTTGAGGATATTCCCGACGGCTGGTGCTGCCCTAAATGCGGAGTGGACAAGAGCATGTTCCAGCCCGTGATCGAGAATTACAACTAATCTGCCGTGGCTTTACTGAGAGAACCGGCTGACAGATACAAATTTTAACAAAGGACGTGGTGATTACCATGTCCTTTGTTACTTTTCACGGCTTCGCCGTTCAAGGTAACATGATGCGCACAAATTGCTCATCTGGATTTACAAAAACTCCCTTTTCAGGAAAGTGTTCCTACTGCATAAAGTTTGAAAATAATGCATATACTTCCATGTAATTATTGAATTTGCTCTCATCTGGCGATGCTGCAAACGGAAATTTATTTAATTATTAAACTGTAATCCAATATCTTTTCAGATCGCGTCCATCAACATTTATAGTATTCTCATAAACGCCACCGTTAGCAAGTATTGTTTTTTCACTGGCGGCGTTTTTGAGATCACAAGTGATTAAAAGTTTTTCTATTCCCATTGATTTTGCATTTTGCATATTTAAACGAAGCATTTCCTTTGCATAACCTTTGCCCCGCTCTGAAGGACGCACTGAATACCCACAATGTCCTCCCCATGTTCCAAGAATAGGATGATTTATATGATGACGCAAATCTATCACACCTACAACTTTGTCATCCCTCCTGCGTATAGCTAAGTACATATGAGAAGGAACTGTTGTTCCAGACTCCCCACACGTTTTTTCGCATTTTCTAAGTTCACATATTCTTATCCATTCTTTAACAGATTTACTTACATCAAGCGACAGGCAACCTGCAAATTGGTCTTCACTCTCCACATCGCACTCTAAAATTTCTTGACGGAATTCCCATATATCATCCGCATACTTCTGTTGGGGCTCTATTAATGTAATTTCATCCATTCTAACATCTCCATAAATCCTGTTATTATATACTTGATTATAAAGTATACGCCTGCCGCCTGCAATGCATATTTATAGCCTCATTTTCAATGGATACACAATTCCGAAAAGGGGATACAAAAATCTTGTTTTTCCGGGTATATTGATATAAGATAAAAGGAAATGAAGATCGCAATTATAGAAGACGAAAAAATTCACACCGATTATCTGGCCGAATATCTGCAGGAATGGAGTCTCCAACGCGGAAAGCCCGTGGATATCCTCGCTTTTATCAGTGCGGAAAGCTTTCTCTTTGCCTGGGAGGAGGACAGAACCTTCGACATTCTGTTTGTGGATATACAAATGAAGACCATGAACGGCATGGAAATGGTAAAAAAAATCCGGGAAAGGGACCATGAGACCGCCATAGTTTTTACCACCGGCATAGACGACTATCTGGCCTCAGGCTATGAGGTGGATGCCATGCACTATCTGCTGAAGCCTCTGAACCGGGAAAAAATTTTTCAATGCATGGATAAGGCGGCCCAGCGGCAGCGGAAGGAAACCTTTATCCTGCTGCATGGCAGGGATGAAAGCATAAAAGTTTCCGAACGTCACATCTCCTACGTCGAGGCCCGCGGACACGGGTGCATCGTGGAGCTCTGTTCCCGGCCGGAAGAGGTGGATCTGCTGGAAATCACGGACAGCATCACACATATGGAAGAGCAGCTGGCTTCCTGCGGTTTTGTCAGGTGCCACCGATCCTATCTCTGCAGGGTCGGCAGTATCCGCCGGATTACCCGGACAGATATCCTTTTAGACAGCGGCAGCACCATTCCCATAAGCAGACGTATGTATGAACAGGTCAATCAGGCCTTTATCCGATTTTTTTCGCGGGGGATATAGCTATGGGAATCCTAATACTGACGGTTGTGTCATTTCTTTTTGCTGCAGGAGCCTATTTTCTTTACCGTGCCTTTCAGGCTTCCGTAGATAAACGTACTCTGAATTACCAAAGCGACCTTCTGGAAAAGCACTGCCAGGAGGTACAGAATATGTACACGCAGACCCGGGGCTGGCGTCATGATTATCACAGTCATATCCAGACTATGAAGGCGCACCTGGCCATGGGAAATCTGACGGCGCTGGAAGCTTACCTCAATGAGCTGGACAAGGATCTGACTTCGGTAGACACTGTAATCAAAACCGGAAATGTGATGATTGATGCCGTGCTGAACAGCAAAATTTCCCTGGCTAAGGCCAGAGGAATCGCCGTGGAAGCGAAAGCCATGGTTCCCGAAAATCCTGCCCCCTTTGTCTCGGAGGTGGATCTGTGTCTGATCATAGGCAACCTGATGGACAATTCCATGGAAGCCTGTATGAAAACCAGGGCCTCGGAAAATCGTTTCATCCGAATCTACATCGACATTTTGAAAAGTCAGCTCTATATCTACATTATGAACGGCATGGAGGAACGCCCAAGGCGTCAGGGCCTGCGTTATCTGTCCACCAAAGACAGCAAAAGCCACGGCTTCGGCCTCATGCGCGTGGACAAGGTGGTGGAACGGTATCACGGCTATTTAGACCGGCAGGATGAAGATGGCGTCTTTGTCACGGAAATAATGCTCCCTCTGCAGTCGGCATAAACATATCAGAAACCACTCGTGCACGAAATCGACCATTCGTGCACTTTTTTCATATTTGTCACAAACCCGTGATATCATGTGCAGGCCATGATATCAAAGCCATTTACAGCCAGGGGGAAACTGTCTATGAACACCAGCAATACTGAATTTGAACCAAAACATCATTCCATTGCCGGCAATATCCTCTTTTTTATCCGCCATTATAAGAGGTACGAGCCGGCTGTGCTGTGGATCTGTGCCGGAGAGATCCTGCTCGGCTCCCTGCTTCCGCTGTTCTACATTTATCTGCCAAAAATCACCATCGATTTGGCGGCGGAAAAAACCGCCCCGGGAAGACTTCTGTTTCTTCTGGGTGGCTTTACCCTTTTGTTGATGCTTCTGGAGGGTCTGAAAAGCGGACTTGGCAGCGGAAAATATAATCTGTACAATACTCAGCGGACCAATCTGGTGGGAATGCTTTTTCTGAAAAGTCTGCGGATCAAATATGAATATACTGAGTCCGGCCCCGTAAAAAAAATGTATATGAAGGCCTGCCGATCAGTGGACAGCGGCGACTGGTCAGCCAGTTCAAGGATGGTCAGCGAATCCGTATCTCTGCTGATCAATATTCTCAGCTTTCTCCTCTATTCCACTGTCATTGGTTATCTGAGTCCGGGAATGCTGTTGACGCTGTTGCTTCTTTCGGCGTTAAACTATCTGATCAGCATGGGCCGTATTCGTTTTGAAGAATCTCTGCGGGAGGAGGATGCCACAGCCCAAAAGCATTATCAATGCATCTACAGCTCCATGGGAAATATGAAGGGCGCAAAAGACATCCGCATTTTCGGCATGCAGCACTGGCTGCTTCAGCTGCGGGATCATGTATTGGGAGAATTGCGGTCTCTGGAGGAAAGGCGGCAGCGAAAAAATGCCTTTTATGAATGGATCGGAATCCTTCTGTCAGCAGTGCGGGATCTGGGGGCATATGCTTATCTGCTGTACCGGGCCTCCTGCGGAACCATCAGTTCGGGAGAATTCGTATTGTATTTTGGTGCTGTCACAGGTTTTTCCGGCTTTATGTCCGGCATTATGGGCGCCCTCGCTTCACTCCGGGGAGCCGCTAACAGCACAGATTATATAAGGGCCTACCTGGACCTTCCTGAAGAAGATCTTACCAGCGGAAACACGCATATCGATACACGGCGGCCTCCTCTTGAGATCGAGTTCCGGGACGTTTGCTTTTCCTACAAGGAATCTGAAGGGGCGGAAGGAGACACCGCACCCTGCACCAAAGAAATTTTCCGGGATCTGAATCTGAAAATCCGCCAGGGAGAAAAGATAGCGCTGGTAGGGATCAATGGCGCCGGCAAAACCACTTTGGTAAAGCTTCTCTGCGGAATCTATGACCCGGATCAGGGCCAGATTCTGATCAATGGAATAGATCGGAGGAAATTTCCCAAAACCGAATATTACAGATTATTTTCCGTAGTGTTTCAGGAACAGCTGATTCTGCCCTTTACCGTAGGAGAAAATCTTGCCATGGACAGGATGGATCAGGTGAATGAAGAAAAAGCCTGGGAAGCCCTGGACAAGGCCGGGTTAAAGCAGACCTTTCTGGAAAAGGGGATAGGAATCAGATCCTACATGACCAAAGTCATGATGGAGGACGGCGTCGAGCTGTCCGGCGGCCAGCAGCAACGGTTTCTGTTGGCCAGAGCCCTTTACAAGGACGCCCCCGTTCTGGTGCTGGATGAGCCCACGGCGGCTCTGGATCCTTTGGCTGAACGCGAGGTTTACCAGCATTACAATCAGTACAGCCAGGGAAAAACTGCTCTCTTTATCTCCCACCGTCTTGCCAGCACCCGTTTTTCCGACAGGATCCTGCTTTTGGAAAACGGACGGATTGCGGAGTCAGGAACCCACCGGGAGCTGATGCAGGCAGGCGGCTCTTATGCCAAAATGTACGAAATACAAAGCAGTTATTATACAGGAGGTGATCCGGATGGAATCCAATTTGACAGATAAACTGCCTCTTAAAGAGCATCTGCAGAATGTCAAAAAAATACTGCGTTTCATAAGGGAAATGGATCGAAATTGTTTTCGCATCATGTGCCTGGTACAGGCCGTTCAGGTGAGCATTCCCTATATTGAGCTTCTGCTCTCCGCCTACATTCTGGACGCTGTCAGCGCCCGAAAAGGCTTCCGGGAAATGATGACGGTGACCCTGCTCTCCATGACCGGAATTCTGGTTCTGCGCTTTCTCGCCTCCGCTATGAGCCATCACCTGGAAGTACGCAGGGCGCATATGTCCAATCTCTATTCCTGCATCGTCCAGACCAGGATGCTGAATATGGATTTCTCCCGGATCGACAGTCCGGAGGTGAAAAAGCTGAAGGATCGGATCCGCACGGACAATAACTGGGGCGCCGGAATCAATTCCGTATTCTGGACAGGAAATGCAATTTTGTATGACGTCTTTGAAATAGCAGGCGCAGCAATTCTGGGCGCGCCTGTGGCAGTGTATTTGATACGCTCCGGCAGTCTGACCGCCTGGCTGGTTCTGGCCTTCCTGCTGGCTGTTTCCGTATTCAGTCTGCAGATGCAGACACACTTTCGCAGGCAGGCCGACGCCTATCGATACTCTGACTATAAGGATGCGGCAGATAAGGAAGAGCGCTTCTGCTTTTCCTGGGAATTCGCTTTTGCAGATTCCTTCAACTATAAAAACAGCAAGGACATCCGCCTTTATGAAAGCAATCGTCTCATGGAGCGGTGGACAAACGAGGTGCTCTCCCACAAGGGCTTCCGCTCTCTGCTGCTGAAGGGCGCCTGGGGCGACGCGGGCGACAGCTTTTTTTCCGGCATATCGAGAAATGCCATCCTGGGAGCCTCCTACCTGACCGCAGCGCTCATCGCTCTGGCCGAAGGCATCACTGTGGGCAGTGTAGTACGCTTCGCCGGATGTATAAGCAGGCTTCTCACCTCCGCAAAAGGCCTTGCCGACAATCTCTCCTATTTTGCGCTGGCCGCCAGACGGCAGCTCAGCACCCTGGAGCTGATCGGACTGGAGGATGAAATGTACAAGGGAAAGCTTCCCGTGGAAAAGCGAAGCGACAACGCATATCAGATAGAGTTTCGGAATGTGTCATTCCGTTATCCGGGCACGGAGCAGTACGCCCTGAAAAATTTTTCCATGAAACTGAAAATCGGGGAAAAGCTGGCTATAGTAGGCATGAACGGCTCCGGAAAAACTACCATGATCAAGCTGCTGTGCAGGCTCTATGACCCTCAGCAGGGCGAAATTCTGCTCAATGGTGTAGACATCCGAAAATTCCGGCAGGATGAGTACAGCAAATTATTTTCCGTAGTGTTCCAGGACTACACGCTGTTCCCCTTCCGTCTGGCGGAAAATGTGGCGGTAGATCAACGCTGTGACCGGGAGCTTGTACAAAGGTCTCTGGAAAATGCAGGCTTCGGGGATCGGCTTTCCTGCCTGGAGCAGGGAATCGACACCTTTCTGTACAAGGATTACGATGACAGCGGCCTGGAGATCTCCGGCGGCGAGGCTCAGAAAATCGCCATCGCCAGAGCCGTCTACAAGGATGCTCCCTTCATTCTGCTGGACGAGCCCACCGCGACGCTGGATCCTCTGGCGGAATATGATATCTATACAAATTTTGACGGGATCGTGGGAGAAAAGACCGCCATCTACATCTCTCACAGATTGTCCTCCTGCCGGTTCTGCGAAAAGATCGCCGTATTCCACGAGGGCTCCCTGGTCCAGCTGGGCACCCACGAAGAGCTGCTGGCGGACACAGAGGGAAAGTACTGCGAAATGTGGAACGCCCAGGCACAATATTACAAAGACACCGGAATCGTGATCGAAGGAATATAGACCTCCTTCCCCAATTTACCGCCTACTCAAACTCTCCCTCATGGCGCTTAAAGAAATCAAAGTAAACCCGGACGCCGGAAAGCTGCGTCCATCGCTTCACATCTGCCGGCTCCTCGTCCAGGTCATAGATTCTGGCTCCTCTCATGGACAGCAGAAAGGGAGAGTGCGTAGATATAATAAACTGGCATCCGAAAAAGCGCGCGGAATCCTCCAGAAACCGTAAAAGCTCCTGCTGGCGAAGGGGAGACAGACTGTTCTCCGGCTCGTCCAGCAGGTACAGCCCCTGTTCCTGAATCTTTTCAGAAAAGTAAAGGAAGGCGCTCTCTCCGTTGGAGTGCTCCCTCACATTGTCCATCAGACTGCCTCTCACATACCTGGACTGGGTTCTGCGCCGGGCCTCCGTGACCTTTTTCAGCTTCTCATAATCCTCCAGGGATTTCATCTGAAAATGAGCATATTTGTTTTCCAGGTATTCAGTAAATAAATCCTCACGCTTTCTGTCAATGCCCTCGTTTAATATTCTCAGATTCAGGACAAAATCAAACACATCGTCGCTGGTAATGATCCGGCTTACCCTTGGAATATCCTCCTGCAGTTCAAAATCACAAATCCGGGTATAATCCTCAAAAAAATTAGAACGGTTATATGGGGTATCCCGCCGAAGTCCAAGCTTCTCCGCAATCACATTCAGCGCAGTGGTTTTGCCGGAGCCGTTTCCTCCGTACAGGATCGTCACCGGCTCAAAATCCAGCATCCGCAGTCCCTTTTTGGAAAGCACCTGAAAGGGATAGATCGTATCATAGCAGGTTCTCTTTAAGCGAAAAATAAAATCCGTTTCCCGCTCTGCCTCGGGGAACGAAAAATGCGACAGATAAATCATTATCAAAATAGCCTCTCTCTATTTTTCCGGTTTTTGCAAAAACAATATATTTTCCCGTAATTGATATTTATGGGATGTAGAATTCTTCATCTGCCACAAAATCACTTCTGCATTTTCGTATCCGATTTGCTCCCCAACCAATTTTAAGAGCTGAGCCGTCTGAATATGCACCATTTTAAACGCATGTGAATCGCTTACAAGCAGCGCTATTTTTCCGCCTGGCTTCAGCACTTTATAGCATTCCGATAATGCGGATGACATTCCTCCAAAATATTCCCAGACCAGCTTTGTATACAGCTTCTCGAAGCCGCTTGTCGCCCCATCTTTTTTTAAACGCGACTCAATTTCCGCCGTCACCTTCTGTATTTCGGTGATATTCTCAACCTGTCTCCGCTCATTATCCTCTCTATAAATATTTGTGGTCGATCCTCGAATCATACGCTTTTTTATAACCCGAAAGGACGCAACATCGGTGGCATACCCCTGGGAAATCAGTTCCAGCTTGGAATGCTTCGTATATTCATGGTCGCCGGGATACGGAGGCGATGTGATCATTAATGACACACTATTTTCAGGGACATACTTCGTCAACTTCCTGCTGTCTCCTAAAATGGTAATTGACTCCACCTGCCTCTGCTGGTCCGAAACACTCTTCAGATCATGAATCATCAGCTCCGCTTTATTTTTGAATTCCTTCAATACGTCTGCATCTTCCTTAATTTTTCCCACCCCAAAGCCAGGCCCATATTTCACATTGGAAACGGTAACCAAAATAGCGGAAATGGCAAATAAAAATATATCCCTCAGATCATCTTGCGGAATACTTTTTACTATTTCCTTTAAGAGTGCGATTTTAATAAGGGGCTTGTCGGAAATATATCGTTCATCCAGCGCCGGCGGGCGATGCTCATCCGCCATTCTCTTCAGCTGATCCTGATCCTCCCAGCTTATTTCTGCAAACTTATCATTAAACTGCTTTAAAATTTCTGTTTTGCACTTTTCCAGTTGGATTGTATCGACCTTCCAGTTTAGCTTTTGTTTCGCCGCAAATACCATAAAATCATTGGCATCAACCCCATAGGAAGGGATCTCTCTCAGTTTACATACGAGCTGGGTGGTTCCTGAACCATTAAAGGGATCCAGCACCACCTTTCCGTCGCCTTTCCGGATGCCTTCCCTGTCCAGTATATATTCCGGAAAGGTTGGTGTATATCCCAGTACAAAATTATACCAGTCATGGAACGGATAGCCATTGGCTGAAGACGCCCTGCCGTCAAATGTTCCAATAATCGGAGTTGTAGCATATGCTTGCAGAAGGTGCTCGCATATCTCGCATTTACTTCTTGTGGGCGGATGGTAACTGAACGCCATTCAAGTATCCTCTCTTCTTTTATCTCCATGCATCCAAAGGCCGGTCCAGTTTAACACGCACCACCTCTATAATATTAAACATAGACGCTTCTCCATTAAGAACCGGATCATACAAGGGATTATGTTCAAGGATTGCAAGCAGCATCCCTGTGGACTCCATTTTGGCAGCAATCGGACGAACCACTAAATTAAAGTCATTTTTGGTGTACTTTTCGATAAATGTATTATACTGACCGTTTATCTGGACAAGATTAATATCATCTGCCGTACTGGCGGCCTTGGCCTCCACAGGATAAACAAAAATATTTCTTGCATTCCGGGCGATATAATATCCGTCAATTTCATTTGGCTGCCACTTCATAGGCGATTGAACACGATATACATCCTGGTCCAAAATAATGGAAAGAATATCACAATAGTCAATTACGCTGAACAAAGAAGCCTCGTCATTGGATATAAATTGACGGACAAGCTCCGGAACCCTGTTTTCTACCATTACTTCCCGATCCGGCTCTCCCCATTCCAGCCAGTCCTGAATCGGGATCGTATTTCCTTCGTCATCAAATCCACGATATACAAAGGTGCCGCAATAATTATCCTTATCGGCTCCCGGAACGGGGCCCGTCTTTTTTCTCAGGTCATACCCATATCGTATCACGCATTCCGGAAGACGCTGCCAGATCGTATTCTTTTTTCTCGTAAGATCCAAAACAAAATTGGACCAGGACGTGGGTGGTGTTCCGCCGGTGGCTGTGATGCCTTCCCCTACCTCCCGCAATGTAAAATCAATATTGTGGCCAATATGCCGAGAGCCGTTATCTGTTTTTTTCTTAAACAGATACTCCAGTACCTGATGCTTATCATATGCCTTTTTTGCCATAAATTTTCTCCTTATAACAGGCATTTTACATCAACTCAGGCCTCCAAGGCAAGGCTTTTCTTACCATATCATTCTTCTCCCGCCAGCAGTGCTCTGGGAGCGATTTTCCTGACCTTCAGGGACATGAGGCAGGCGATCCCGAAGGCCATCAGAATCAATCCCACCCCTGCTGCCGCCATATAGCCTGCGGGAACGATAAAGGTGCATTTCACAATGCCGATGGGCCTCAGAAAAAGGGCGGTTAACGGATTGATCACCAGACAGCATACCGTCACCCCCACAGCCGTGGATACTGTCACCACAGGCATAAAGACCAGCGCCGTCTGCAGCACCAGCTGTCCTGTGGTAAAGCCCAATGCCTTTAAAATCCCGTACTCCCGTTTTTTGGAGCTCAGCATGGACCGGACCAGCAGATACAGCACAAATGCAATCACAAGCACACTCAGCACCAGAATCGCTGCCACAATCATAGTCATAAGGGATACATATACGGAAGCGACCCCCTCCACCGTAGCCTCAATATTGATCACAGCGTTTACCTGATCCCCAAATTGCTCCTTCACATCTGCGTTAAATCCATCGATATCCACATCCTTTGCAAGATTCAGATAATAGCTTGCATTCTGCAGGCTTCCCAGCCGTTGGTAGCCCTGTCTTGTAAGCAGACAGTCCTTTCCCAGATTATTGCTGATCTGTGTAAAACCGGTAATAATATAATCCGCTTCCTCTCCCTGGGCAGTTATGGTAATCTCATCTCCCAGCTGCAGACCCTTTTCTCCGGCATATTTTGCGGCAATGACAATCTCATTGTCATACCTGGGAAATCTTCCCTCAAATACAACATCCGTATTATTCACATGGGCAAAGTCCTCCGACATTGTGGCAATAAGCGCGGCGCCGTTTACATGACGCACCTCCAGACTGTTATACAGATATATCTTTTCGACCCGACGGTCCGCCATCATTTCCTCCAGAAAGGCTTCCTCTGCTTCGGCATTGATATTGATACAGCTGTCCGCTGTCTCGCCCGCAATCAGATTGATAAAGGGATCCATATCGATAATGACATTTCTTGTCATCAATCCGGAAAACACCAGCACAAGGGAAAGCACCAGCATGGTAATGCATATGGTCACATTGTGCCGTATCCCTGAAAGCGTTGTCTTAAGCGCAAGAGCCAGCTGAAGCGGCGCCCCCGTCTTTTCCAGCGGAAGATGGTCCCGCTTGAAATTATGAGTGGCAACTCCCTGTCGAAACGCCGTAACCGGCTCTGTCCGCCCGATCCTGCGCGAGGAAAACCACACGGCCAGCGCCACGGCGCCCCCCAGAATGCCCAGGGTCATCAAAAAGGGAACCGGCAGGAAACGAATCCTATAGGGAATCCCTGTCTGAGAGATCATCACGGTATTAATGAATGGAAACACAAGATAGGAAATACCAGTCCCCATCAGAGCCGCCAGCAGTGAAAGCCCCAACAGCTGTACCTGCAGGGCTCCTTTCAGCTGGCGGCTGGTATAGCCTATGGCCTTCAAAGCTCCCAGGTTTTTCATATTTTCCTGAATATAATTGATGATGTTTGATCCGATCACTATCAGTGCAATCAGAAGGATAAAAAAGGCCATGGCGCTCAGAATGCCCGAACAGATCATCTGGGAGATATAACGGGATTGGGAAACCAGCGCATAGGAATTGCTGACAGACCGCGCCTGGGGAAAACGGAAGGACACCGCATTTTTCAGCGCCGCCTCAAAATCCTCGCTTTCCGTCCGGTCGTTGAGCCGCACTGAACAAAGGGTGGATTTCGGCGCGTATCCCAGTTCCTCCAGCTCGTCGTATTTATCCCTTGTCAGAATCAGATGACATATGGAGCAATTATGAGAGCCTGCCATAACGCTGTTGAAAAAGCCGCAGACCTTGTATGAGACCTCCTGACTTCCGATGGAGACCTGGATAGTCTTCCCGATCTCTATTTCCTCTGACCGGTACAGAATAGGCATATAGATGCCGCTTTGAATATCGCCCTCCTCCAGGATCTCCACCCTGCCCACAGGCCGGGAAAGCGCCGTCTCTTTATCCAAAAACACCAGCTCCGAATTCACTTCGCCCCCATTGTACGCAAACCGACCTACCATGTGCATGGCCTCGTCCATGGAATAATCGGCGGTCCTCCGGTCTTCCTCCAGAGTTTTTTCCAGAAAGTCCCGCAGCTGTGCGCTGTCACCGTCCACGGCCAGGGTCACATGCTCTGCGTGAAGCCGCTCATGACATCGTTCAAAATTCTGTTTATAATCCAGGGACAGCATCAGCCACAGATTGAGCATTAAAGCCGCCAGCAGGATCAGCGCCACAATGGCCGTTGTCTGGCCCTTCGCTTTCCGCAGATTGGCGCCTGCAAGAAGAGAAAACTTTTTCATTCCGACTCCTTTCCGGCCTACCAGCCCATCTCCGAAAGAAAGGCCGCCAGCTTCCGATGCCTTTCCTGATCCTGGTGAACATAGGCCCCCAGCTCGCACTCTCCCAGAACCACGCCGTCCTTCAGATACAAAATGCGGTTGCCCCGCCGGGCAGATCTCATGTCATGAGTCACCATAACAATGCTCTGTCCTGCCTGGTTAAAGCGGGTCAGCGTATCCAGCACATCCAGACCGGTTTTGGAATTAAGCGCTCCCGTAGGCTCATCCGCAAAAAGAATCTCCGGTTCATTGATCAGAGCCCGAACGATTCCCACCCGCTGGGCCTCGCCTCCGGAAATCTGTGCGGGAAACTTCTTCCAGGTCTCTTTCGAAATCCCCACCGCCGAAAACAGCTCCTCCGCTCTGGCCGCCAGCGCCTTTTTATTCCTGCTTACCAGAAGCCCTGCCGCCAGCACATTATCCATCACCGACATCCCGTCTACCAGATGGATCTGCTGAAATACAAACCCACAATGCTCCCGGCGGAATACGGCAAGCCCGTCCTGACTCAGGTCGGAGATCACCTGATCCCCAAAGGAAATCGTCCCCAGCGATGGTGTATCCATCCCGGAAAGCGCATACAGCAGTGTGGATTTCCCCGCCCCGCTGGCTCCCATAATCACAGTGAAATCTCCCCGGTACAGCTCCAGATCGATATTTTTCAGAACGTGTGAAAGTCTTCCTCCGCTGGAAAAGGATTTGCTCAGACAGTCCGCCTTTAACAATACATTCTTCATATGGAACCTCCTTTTTACACGCTCTATCTTATCCCTCCCTTTTCTTAAATGTCTTTACGCAGTCCTTAACGAATTCTTAAATCTCCCGTTCCCGATTCTCCTGCACTGTGCTGCCGCTCAGGGCTATCAGCACGGTCACCCTCAAACCGTTTTTCCCGTTTTCCAGGATAAGCTCCCCCTGCATTTCCTTCATAAAATGATCCGAAATATAAAGTCCCAGCCCCGCTCCCTCCAGGTTTTCCGCGTTGCTCCCCCGCATATACTTCTCCTTCAAAAGCGGCAGCTCCTGACTGTCCACGCCTCCGCCGTAATCCTCTACTGCCACTGCCAGCCGGTTTCCTCTCCTGCATACCGTCACATCGATTTCCGTGTTCCCGTATTTATAGGAGTTTGCAAAAATATTATCAAATACCTGCTGAAGACGAAGTCTGTCCCCATACAAAATAAAATCGGGAATAGCCGGCAGAGCAGTCCGGTGAAGATAATCGGCGTTTTCCAGAAGCTCTTTCAGAATGCTGCTTTCCAGGTCCTCGGGTCTCACGGAAAGCTGCTGCAGCTCCTCCAGCGTTGCCGAAAACAGATTTGAGATCAGACTGTCGATCTGATCCGCCTTCCGGATAATCCGGGTATAGTTCTCTCTTACCCTTTCATCCCCTGCCAGCGCCGCGCCTACCTCGGAAGCTGCCTTAATGCTGGCCACAGGTGTCCTGATATCGTGGGAAAGCTTTGCCGTCAGCTCCTTTTTGGCCGCATTGGCCTCGGCTTCCGCCCTTCTGGCCCGCTTCAGCTCCTGGCGCATGATATCAAAGCTTTCCGTAAACGCGCCGAAAAGGTTCTGCCGATCCATCTCCAGGGGAATATCCAGATTTCCCCCGGCGATCCGTTCTGCAAATCCCTTCAGCCGTTGAAAGGGCTTTACCATGACCCGGTGCAGATAGATGAAATAGCCTGCGCAAAGTCCCCACTGCACCAGCACAGCCGCGCATAAAAGAATAATGCAGGCCTGTTTCCGCCGCCGAAAGACCTGCACACTGTCGTTATATATAAGGACTTTCCCCACCGCAGCACCGTCCTTTTGGATGTCCAGAATGGTATCCCGGTGGATCACCGCCGCATTCACGCTTTCGCTGAGTCCCCTTCTGGTTTGGAACAGCACTTTTCCATCCGAATTCAGCACTGCATAATCCAACCCGGTCCGGGTCCCGCCATCTGCTTCCGCTTCCTCATCTTCCGGCCTGCCAGCCTGATCACCGGTGTCAACCCGTTCCCCTGTCTTAGCCTGATCCGGCTCAGAATATCCGTTTTCCAGGTTTTCCCAATTCTCCTCTATCCATCGGACCGTCTCGTTGATTAGCACGGCGTCCTGCCTGTCCTCCGGATCCGTCAGCGCAAAATAAAAAATCACCGCAGCCTCCAGCACAGACAAAAACGCCAGTGCCGTCAGAATCCCCCGCACCCTCATAGGCTAAACCTTCCTTTCCGGTCCCGCCGGTCTGCTGAACCGGTAACCGTCCCCCCAGACGGTAATAATATACTGCGGGTTTCCGGGACTTGGCTCAATGGCCTCACGCAGTCTGCGGATATGCACATTTAAGGTACCGTCCCCTGTAAATTTATCCTCCCAGACCCTTTCAAACAGCTCCCCTTTGGAAACCACTCTGTTCTCATTTTTGATCAGATATGACAGCAAACGGAATTCCAGCGCCGTGAGCCGCACTGCACTGCCCTCCACATATACCTGCCTGGCATTAAAATCCACTCTCAGCCGCCCGTCGGAATACTCCCCGTCCGCCGTTTTTCCCGCACCTGCCCCAAAGCGCTTCAGCACCGCCTGTACCCTGGCCAGCAGCACTCCCAGGGAATAAGGCTTTTGCACATAATCATCGCCACCGATGTGAAACGCAATAATTTTATCGTCATCGCTTGTCCGGGCAGAAATAAAAATAATAGGGATTTCTGTTTTTTCGCGAAGCTCCCTGCAAAGCTCAAAACCGCTTCCGTCCCCTAAATTAATATCCAGCAAAAGCAGACCGGCTCCGTTTTCCCTAAAGAACTCCCGGCATTGGGACGCACTGTATACCACAGCCGTCTTTACGCCGAACAGATTAAAATATTCTGCCGTGCTGTCCGCCAGCATTTTTTCGTCATCGATAATCAGACAATCAAAATTCATCAGCACCTCAACCGACTCATAACCTTGAACATTTTTCTGATATCCACCGGCTTCGCCAGGTGTTCATTCATCCCCGCATCCTTTGCCATTGCGATATCTTCTTCAAATGCATTGGCTGACAGCGCTATGATAGGCACGGTTTCCGCGTCTGTCCGATCCAGTCCGCGAATCACACGAGCCGCCTCATATCCGCTCATGACCGGCATCATCAAGTCCATAAGCACACAGTCAAATGTTCCCGGATCAGATGCCGTAAATGCGTCTACGGCGGCTTTACCGTCATTAGCCGTTACAACCTCCGCGCCCGCTTCCTTCAGCATGAACTCTACGATTTCACAATTAATCTCATTATCCTCCACCAGGAGAACGCGCATTCCGGCGATATTGCTCCGGAAATTCCTCTCATCAGCCACAGGCCGCCCATTCCATGCCCTGTCAATCCGAACAGGCAGAATGATCCTAATCACACTCCCTTTGCCGAGCTGACTCTCTACTTCAATGGATCCCTTCATCTGATCTACCAGCTTCTTAACAATGGACATACCAAGACCGATACCATTATAATTAGTCCTTGCTCCCTGATGCTCCTGGGTAAACGGCTCAAATATATGCCTTTTAAAATCCTCGCCTATGCCTATTCCCGTATCTTCAACTATAAACTCGAAATCTGCGATTCCGTCTCTGCAGGCAATTTCCTTTGCCTGGACAAACACAGACCCCCTATGGCGGTTGTATTTGAGACCATTGTCAATAACATTCATTAAAATCTGCTTCAAGTGAAGCGGATTTCCGATCAGCTTGCTGTGCTTAAGATCAACCTCCTCCAACACCAAACGAATCCCTGTCTCCTCTGCCTGTACAGACAAGATCGTGATGCAGTTTTCCAGTACATCATGGAGATCGAAAGATTCTTCCGCCTCTGCCGGTCTTCCGCTCTCCAGCTTACTGACCTGCAGTACATCGTCAACCAGGGACAGCAGATGCTCTGCAGATACACGAATTTTTTTCCGGCATTCTCTTTGCAGTCCCACATCATCCTGACTTCTTTCCTGAATAGACAGCATTCCCATTATCCCGTTGATAGGGGTGCGGAGATCGTGGGACATGTGAGACAGGAACTCGCTCTTTGCCGAATTTGCCCGCCTCACCTTTTCCAACAATTCCATAATAGCCTGTTCTTGTTTCTTCCGCGTCACCATGGTTTCCGTGATGTCCTGATGATATCCGTTCAGGCAAAAACCTGGTTTTTTGAAGGTTTTATCCGGTACACCGCCGCAGCGGACATAAATTTTCCCCAGCTTCGGATGATTCCAGGGGTAGATTACCTCGGCGCGCCCTGTCTCCAAAATTTCCCGCACCGCTTCCTGTACCATCTCCACATAATCAGGCTCAATACTTTCGAACCAGTGCCGGTAGCATTCCTCCGGCTCGATATCGTCCGGCACACCCAAAAGAATCCGCATGGTCCGATCCGTATACATCCTGGGCCGGCAGCCCTCTTCCTGCTCAATGGTCCAGATGCCGGTTCTGGCTCCTTCCAGAATGTCCTCCATGCTCTTCCTTGCTTCCAGCTTATACTTTTCTTCCTGTTCTACCACAGCGTTAACATCCCGCAGGGCAAAAATCACACAATTCTCTTTTTCTGTCTTCTCGGCGGCAGAAAAATGAATCTCCAGATGTTTCAATCCATAGGAATTATCTTTTACCTGATAGCGGATATAAAACTTCTTCCTTGTCCTGAGCTGTGCAAGCACATAGTCTTTTTTCGTCACAGCACGGAGCCGCTCCTGATCCCGGGGAGCCGCGCATCGGGAAATGTACTGCTGCATGGCCGCCTGGTAGCCCTCCTCAAAGTTCACGGCCCAATCCATGCTCACCTGCTCGCTTTCCCGGTATATCTCGCATTCTCCCGTGTCAAAATCCACCTGGTAGATGCACAGATAGTCAACACTGAGGGCATGCAGAACATTATAGCTCCGCTTTTGAAGCTCACGGACCAGATTGCGTCGTTTCAAGGAAGATACGATAAAGTATGCTGCTGTCTGGAGCATATTGGATGCGTATTCCAACGACTTTACAGGCGGATTGTCCACACCGTAAAAGCCGATAAGCTTTTTTCCGTTGTACAGAGGAACCACTACAAGGGAATGAATATTCTGCCTCTTCAGGTTTTCATATTGAAGAGGGTCTGTCTCCCTGATCTCTTCCAGGCTCTCAATGACAATATGCCTGCCAATTCTGAAGTTCTGATACCAGCTGGCACATACTTCCGGAGGAACATTTTGAAGGTTTTCCTTCTCCGCCTCCACCCCGTCGGCTACCCATTCATAGGTGTTGTCATCGCCTCCGAACCCGTTACGTTCAAATATGTAGGTACGCTCCCCGTTCAACGCTTTTCCCAGGTGCTGCAGCAAAACCTCCAGCGACTGGTCCGGAGTTTCTTCCAGCAGAGCGACGCGCAGCCCCTCATTGATAATGGCCTCCAGATTCTGAACACTTCGCATATCGCTGTACTGCTCACGGCCCGCGTCGGCCTGAGCTACTTCGCCGCCCCGTTCAAAAAGTTCCTTTGAATAACTCATAAAGCCACCCTCCATATACGCCGTTGTCCGGATATAGTTACTGCCCCATAAATTCCGGCGTTGAAAGACTCCTCCCCGGAAAGGAAATCAACTGAGCCTGTGTCATATTATATTTCAGTTATGGTCGTACGTCAACTGATGAACGCAAAATTCATACTTTCAGACGACTGCAAGTTCCCTATTTTCTTACCTTTAAAATTGGTGTATACTGATTACAAAGATTCGCGGGGAAAGCCGTGAATAGAAATCAAGGAGGAAATTTAGATGGAAAAAATTGCAAGCTTCACCATAGACCATATCCGGCTTCAGCCCGGTGTCTATGTTTCCCGCCGGGACACTGTGGGAAATGAGGTGATCACCACCTTCGATCTGCGCATGACCAGCCCCAATGAGGAGCCGGTGATGAACACTGCAGAAATGCACACGATCGAGCATCTGGGCGCCACTTTTTTGAGGAATCATTCTGTATACGGCGCCAGGACCATTTACTTTGGCCCCATGGGCTGCCGCACCGGCTTTTACCTGCTGCTGGCGGGAGCATACGAATCCAGGGAAATTGTGCCCCTGATCACTGAAATGTATGAATTTATCCGGGATTTCCGGGGAGCAGTACCCGGGGCGGATCCCAAGGACTGCGGCAATTATCTGGATATGAACCTGGGAATGGCCAACTATCTGGCCAACCGTTACCTGGACAACGTGCTGTACCAGATCGACGAAAGCCGTCTGGTTTATCCCCAGTAGGAGGTACATATTATGAATAAACTCGGAATTATCGGAGCCATGGAGCTTGAAGTGGAACAGCTGAAATCGGAAATGACCGTGGATGCTATCAGCAAAAAAGCTGGCATGGATTTCTATGAAGGAATCCTGAACGGGACACGGGTGGTGGTGGTGCGAAGCGGTGTAGGCAAGGTGAATGCCGCCCTGTGCACTCAAATCCTGGCTGATCTTTTTGCGGTTACGCACATTATCAATACCGGCGTGGCCGGATCACTGAACCCAGCCCTGGACATCGGCGATATTCTGATTTCCACGGATGCCCTTCACCACGACGTGGACGCCTCCATCTTCGGATACCGCCCCGGCGAGGTTCCTCAGCTGGGTATTCGGGAGTTTCCTGCAAGCCAGGAACTGGCACAGGCGGCAAAGGTTGCCTGCGAAAAAGTAAATCCCGACATTCATGCGGTATTGGGCCGGGTGGTCAGCGGAGACCAGTTTATTTCTGACAAGGCCGTAAAAGACCGGCTGATCCGGGAATTTCAGGGAGACTGTACCGAGATGGAGGGGGCTTCCATTGCCCAGGGGGCATATCTCAACGATATTCCCTTCGTCATTATCCGCGCCATCTCCGACAAGGCGGACGACAGCGCGCAGATGGATTATCCCGTTTTCGAAGCCGCTGCTGCAAAACACTCTGCGGCTCTGGTCCGGGAAATGGCAGGGCGGCTCTCATGAGCCGCCCTTTTTGAGTTTTGCTTAGTCAAAAATCCAGTCCTTTTCATTTGTTCCCGGGAAAAATTCCTCTGCTATCCTTTTTGCGCTGTCACACCATCCCACATTGCCCACATACTCCATAAAGTGATCCTTATGATGAAATTCCGTATTCGCATCGTCCCATTTGTAGATCTTTTGAAAAATCTTGCTGAGCTTCAGCTCCATATACAGGGCCTCCGAGCTTGCCGCGTCGTACGCATGTGAAAAGTATTTGACGCAGAACGTTTCCATACTTACCCCGGCTTCCTCTGTCACAAATTTTTGCAGACAGTCCAAATAAGGCGCACCATTACTCTGAACCAGCAGCCCCATTACAAAAAACTGATACTCCATTCCGGGCTCATATTTCCGATCCACATCAGGTCCATAGCCCATGATAAACTGGTTGAACCTCTGTTTATATCCCTCATACTCTGCCACGGAATATACGCCGGTGCTGCTCCGCCGGGCATGCACATCATAGTCCTCCAGCAATTGCAGAACCATTCTCGAATGATTCTTCATCTGCCGAATCATTGCCTCCGCCTCTGTCAGCTGTAAAAGAAATCCTTCTTCTCCGCTGTGCAAATGGCCGGGAATCACCCCTGTTTTAATTTTCTGTCCGTAGCACAGCATCATTAATACAGCGCTCTGAATCCGGCGGGTCTGCTCCGTGAGAATATCCGGATTTTTAAAGTTGCCGTATGGGCGGTTATAGTAGGAAAAAAAGCGGTCCAGCTCGCTGACATAGCCTTCATTTCCAAAGGCCTTCGCTTTATCCCGGGCGCTTGCATACCAGCGCCCGGCCTGCTCCCGGTCAAAGGGAATGCCGTCAATGCCGGTATCATACCGGATCCCCATAAGGAAATCCATTTTCCAGTGTTTTGTGTCAGCTTTCAAGGCTTCTTCAAGATTTTGCAGGTTCGCCTGGCACGGACTGTCCGAATAAGCCTTCCAGGCCTGTTCCGCCTGTCTTTCCTCCGGCGTTTTCGCTGCTTCCGCTTTTTCTATGGCCTTCCTTTCCCGTTCTGCCGCCGCGTTCCTCTTCCACTTTTTATAAAAGTGAATTACCACACCAATAATGACAATCAATAACAATAATTCCATATTATACCTCCTGTGTTTTCCGCTGTTGCGCAGCTCCTCTGTCCATACTTTACCAATAAAAATATCCGCTGGCCGTGTTGGCACTGTAGCCCATGATTCCTACGGTAATATCCTCATCCCGAATCGTCACCATATCGCCGTCTTCCTCACAGATATAGTCCGCGGAATGGATTCCCACGGCAAGCCTGTGATAAGTATGATTATAGGGCCCCTGTATGGTATAAGGCATATTGGCGGCAGAGAAAAAGGAGTGCTTCTCTTCCTTCTGGATATACCCCTCTCCGCTGTCATAGTCTCCGGCTTCGTTCCCGTCCGCCGCCTCATATACAGGCATCCGTTCAGGGGTATAATCCCTATTTGCATCCATAAGTCTGGCAGATGCCTCCGGATTCTCCATATGGTCAAAGGCTGTCCGCTTCAGATAGCTTGCGGCCAGGGCGTTTCCCTGCTCCAGGGCTTTTTCCAGGCAGTCCCGGGCCATGGACAGGTGACCCGGAATCGATCCGCCAAGCTCATAGATATAATACAATGCCATAGCGATCTGCCGGGAGCCGTCCGGATCCTTTCCCTCCCGGATTTTCTTTTGCACATCCTCCACGCAGGGCCCCATCTGCCCTTCCAGAAACTGCATAAACGAAGGATTTCCCGTTCCGGCCCGGCGAAGCTCCTCCAGCTTGGCTGCCGCGGCCTCCGAGCCGTTCCCGCCTGCGGCCCAGGCCTGGGCAAAAATCCGCACGGCATCCGGCTTTTTCGTCTGATAATGGATCAGTGCGATCTGCAAAAGTGCCTGGGAATGGCCGTGTCTGGCCGGGTTGGAAAGCAGCGCCTCCGCCTGCGCAAGGTCCCGGGGCGCGCCTCCCCTTCCCTGAAAATACAGGCCCCCCAGCATCGCCTGAGCCCCCTGTACATCCCTGTTTTCCGGATCCTCCTTCACAAGGGCATCCAAAAGCTGACGCCTCCTGACAAAATCACGGGTGGATGCCGCTTCGCAAAACATTTTTTCTATCTCTCCTTTGGTCAATCCGCTTTCCTCCTTTGTTTCGCCTGACTGCAGCTGAATTTTTTCCATTCTAGTACTTCCGCAGGACTTCGGCAACAATGTGAACTTTAACATTTATTTTCGAGCACTTGTTAAAGTTTACCTGGTTGCAAGTAGAATTTAACATACTATAATAAAAAGAGCGAACAACAACGAAAAAGCGAAGAGCAGAAAGGCATCAAGATGAACCAGGCGGAAGAACAGCGTAAAAAACAGGAATCGGAAATTCTGAGACTTCTGGAAAGAGACCCTCAAAGGGGCATGGCAATGGCAATAGAGCACTACACGGGCCTGATCTGGACAGTGGCCGGTCAGTACCTGTCAAACCCCGAGGATATCAAGGAATGTGTCAACGACACCTTCCTTGAGCTTTTTCTTCACAGAAATCGGTATGACAGCGGCAGAGGAAGCCTGGCTGTATTTTTAGGAGGAATTGCCAGAAACCGGGCTGTGAGCCTTTACCGAAAAAACAGGCGGCATGAGTCCCGGGAGCTGTCCGAAAACTGCATTGATTCCAAAAACGATTACCTGCAGACGGAAGACCGGCTGGATCTGGAGCAGGCCATCAATACGCTGAAGCCGGAGGATGCGGAAATCATCCGCCTGCACTATTACAACGGCATGTCCGTGCAGGAGATTGCCGCTTCTATGAATCTGCCCTACGAGACCGTAAAAAAGCGGCATCAGCGAAGTCTTGCAAAAATGCGGCTCCTGCTGCTGACCGTTTTGATTCTGCTCTTGGCGGCGGGCCTGATTGCATGTGCTTATGCAATATTACAGCATTTCGGCGTCATTCCGGGCTATGGGGTCAACAAAAGCGGCACCATACCCTTCTATGTGCTGGAGGAAACGGTGGCTGCGGAGGGTGAAGAAGCTTTCACACAGCTCACCAACGCTGTAATGTCGGAGGATACCCTGGTTCTGACTGTGATTATGGAATTAAAAGATCCGCGGTATAAGACTTACGTCCGCGGCGACGACATTCAGGACGAAACATTCAGGACGGAGCCCACGATCTATGATCCCTGTCTCATTTTGGAGGATGGGACCGTTTATTCTGAACTATATCTTGTTTCCACAGGCCCTGCCAGCATGGAAGATATGGACGACATGAGCCGCAAAAAGATTGAAATCATATTTGAACCCATGGATCCGATTCCGTGGGGAAACGATCCTGTGCCAATGACTCTGAAGTTTTCGGACATAGAGCTTCCCTTTGTATTTTCGCCGATCAAAGAGGAGCCTCTGGAAGAATACAGCTATGAACTAACGGATCAGGGCGGTGTGCTGGCAATTCCCAGCCTGGAAAACGGGCGGCTGTATGTGGAAATCTATCCCCTGAACTGCGGTATGTACAAAATAGAGCCCGGACTGATCCGATGTCACGACGAAACAATCGGAGGACCCAGGGAAGATATCCGGGCTGTGGGGCCTGACGGAAACGTGCTGACAGGGACATGCCTTTTCTATTCTCCCTACAGCAGCCACGCTTTCTACCGATGGGATTTCGGTCCGGCACAGGCCGGGGAATATGTCCTGGAGATTCCGTATGTCTACCAGACCGCCCCTGTTCCGGAGGATTTTTTTCTCACTGTTTCGGATGATGATCCCCATATTGGACTGCGCCTGGAAATTCCCGGAAGCGTCCTCACTATTACATCCTACACTTCCGAAGTACCGGAAGGAACAGACTTTGAGCCTTTCGGAGAAGGCAACGAACACCTTCAGCGTTTTCTTCTCTTTGATGTGGAAACAGAAGATACCGACAGAATCTTTACAAGCTTTACTCCCTGTGCGCATGTAACCACGGAAAGCGACGGACAACCACATTACGGTATATACGGATCTCTTTATAAAATATCAGGATCCCAAAAAAGCTATCTTGGAAAACACTTTCAACTTCCGGAGGGCTACGAAAAGAGCCCCGTGGAAATTTTCAGCGATGCACGGAGCCTTATCACCTACCGCTGGAACCATTCCTTCTCACTGACCCTCCATGTGACCGAAGAAGAAAAATAAAAAATTGAAACCCCCCTGTCCCCTGCCGCCCCACCACCGCGAATCATATCATGTCAGCAGGAAATCAAGCGGCTGCGAAGCAGACATTTGATTTCACCTGACATGATAACGAAAGAATCAAAACTGCGAAGCAGATTTCAAGCGCGAAGCGCGGCAGGGGGAAAAATGGAAATTCGAAAAGAAATGGAGGCACTGGCTGCGGAGACCCTGGACTCCCAATTTCAGGAACGTCCGGAGCTTGCATGGCTGAAGAAGCAATACGGGCAGTTTATGCGGCAGGAGGGAATCTCCAGCAAAAGTGCGGCGGATATTCGTCTCTATGAACGAATATACAATTGTACTCCCCAAAAAGAAGCGGACCTTCTCAAGATCCGGTACTGGCGGACAGGCCGGCATCTTCCCGCAAATTATTCCCAGTGCAGAATGCTTGGGCAGGGACTGGGCCTGGGAGAAAAAGAGCTGCGGTATTTAATGCAGGGTTATTTTGACAGCTGTGACAGCGTTTTTTCTACTGAATCGGACCGTCTTCAGGCGGACTATCAGGAAAGGCGTTCTCAGATGGAGCTGCTGGTGGATCGTTACCTGGCCCGCATTCCTCAAAAGCGCCTGGAGCTTCTGAATATCCCGCAGGATGCCCTGCGGCACAATTTTCGGCACCTCTATTATACGGATGCCCTGCAATACGTCTGTCCAAAATATTCCCGGCAGAAAAGCTATCTGACAAAGCATATTACCAGCATCAACTATGACTCCGAGCTAAACCGAAATTTAATGCTCCTGGGTGTCGTTCCCCGCAGGACCATGATCAGGCACCTGTTTATTTTGTGCATGCCGGACATCCGTCTGGACTTTATCAATCAGATGCTTTCAGCTTTCGGCTACCTGCCCCTGCAGGAAGCCCACACTCTGCGCACCGGAGAGCGGCTGGATCTTCTGCTGATCCGGCTCCTGCAATGGTATGAGAAAGCGGCCCGCCATAAAAGTCCCAAAGAACGCCGCCTTTGGATGCATCTTCGTCTGCAGGCGCTGGATGAGGTTTTTGCCCGGCAAAACATCCGTCATCTGCGCTTTATGCTGTTTAAAGCTCTGGAAACCCAATAAAAATTGTCCATAATTACAATTTTATATTTCCCGTCCCCATCTTCTGATAAAATATCAATTAACTCAAACCTTTTTCTCAAATTCTGCGTTTCCAATATGTAAGCTTACACGGACACGTATCAAAAACCTGTTTCCGGGAAAGGAGGCAGCTTGCAGGACAACGAAATGATACAACGCATCCGGCAGGGCGATAAAGCCCTGTTCGGTCAGCTGGCAGATCGGTATTATGATGATGTTTTCCGCTACTGTTACTATCAGACCGGAAACGAACAGGCAGCCTGGGACTGTACCCAGGACACCTTCTTTCATCTGCTCCGCTTTCTGGACAGCTATACGGAACAGGGAAAATTCAAGGCCTGGCTGCTTCGGATTGCGTTAAATGCCTGCCGGGATTATTTCCGGAAAAACCGGCCAAACAATTATTCCTATGAAGAATTATCGGAACAACACCGGGAAGCCGCATCCATACCGGAGTCCGCGGCCTCCCCCGCCCGGGCCTCTGAGTCGTCACTGTATCATTCTTCTCCTGAAAACCGGGTGGAAACCGCCCTTTTAATTCAAGAAGGTCTGAACCGGCTGCCGGAAACCCAGCGGGAGACAGTGGTACTCTATTTTTACTACGGATATAAGCAGCGGGAGATCGCGCGCATTACAGGCGCTCCCCTGTCCACCGTAAAAACAAGACTCCGCACCGGAATCCAAAGCCTCCAAAAATATTACGAAAACCTTCAGTTATTATAGTGCAGGCAGCCCGTTACCCTAAAGCTTCTGCTCTCAACGGAAAAAAGTCCGCTGATGCGGACGGAAAGGAAAAATCTACATGAAAAAACGAGAAAAGCTTTCCCAGGAGCAGCTCCGCCTTCTGATGCTTCGCAGCCGTCCCCCCGAATTAAATCCTGCGCACAGGCGTTCCCAAATCGATCTTTTGACTGCACAGGCCCTGAAAACGGACTTCCTGGACCAGCCCCGGTTCTTTGAGGAACTATTGTCCGTCATATCCTATTTTACGCCCTGGATCTGGTTATTGCAGGCCGGATTTGTGGCCCTGCTGTTCCATTATGCGTATATGGGAATGCTTATCTATGTTACCCCTTGCATAACGGCCCTGGCTCCCTGCCTCACATTGATACTGCTGTATGAGCTTTCCAAAAGCTTCCGCAGCAACATGTGGGAAATGGAAGCGGCATGCCGCTATAACCTGCCCCGGCTTTTTTTCCTGCGGCTATGCGTCTTAAGCGGTACGGATGTCATTGTACTTGGCGCATCTGCGGCAGCCTTCTGCATGGCAGGCGGTTTTCTTTGGCAGTTTGCCCTGTACACATTGCTTCCTTTTTTTCTGTCCTCCGCACTGTGCCTCTGGATGCTGCAGCATTTTGGAAACCGATACGGAGGATCTGCCCTGCTGGCCGCATGCCTGTCCATGGGATCTGCCTGGTCCATTCTCCTGGCCGCACTGCAGTCGCTGATCCTGCGGCTGGACAGGGGGCCGCTGATCCAGGTTACTTTGTGGGGCACCCTTGGAGCGCTGGTTCTGTTTCTGGCAGGCGCCTTCCGGCTTTGCACAAAAAAATATTATGAAAACACCGATAGCAGAAAGGAAAACAACGCATGGAACTTCGGATAGAAAATCTCACCAAACAGTACGGCGCCAACATCGCCGTAAACGGTTTAAACGTCACACTTACCTGCGGCGTCTATGGACTGCTGGGCGCCAACGGTGCAGGAAAGACCACCCTGATGCGGCTTCTCTGCGATATCCAGTCTCCCACCGCCGGCTCAGTGAGCTATGACGGAATGCCCATCCGGGAAATGGGAGACCGATACCGCACCCTGCTGGGGTACCTTCCGCAGGATTTCGGATATTATCCGGATTTCACCGCCTTCCGGTTTCTAATGTACATGGCCTCTATCAAGGGATTGTCCCGGGGCTTTGCAAAGGACCGGGCGCTGGCGCTTCTGGAGGAAGTAGATCTGATCCGGGTAAAGGACCGAAAGATCAAAACCTTTTCCGGCGGCATGAAACAGCGGCTGGGAATCGCCCAGGCCATGCTGAATGACCCAAGAGTCCTGATTCTTGACGAACCCACCGCAGGGCTGGATCCCAAGGAGCGAGTACGCTTCCGGAACCTGATCAGTACCTTTTCCCAAAATAAAATCGTATTGTTATCCACACATATTGTTTCCGATGTGGAATACATTGCCGGAACTATCCTTGTGATGAAAAAAGGAAAATTCATTCATGAGGGCCGGCCCCATGAGATTATTCACAGCATCGACGGAAAGATATGGGAATGTATGGTTCCAAGCACGACGGTGCCCAGGTTGATGGAACGGTTCAATATCGGCAATCTCCGTTCCGAGGGGGATCAAACCCTGCTTCGCATCATAAGCGATGAAAAGCCTCTGGAATCCGCTGTTTCCGCTGCTCCCAACCTGGAAGATCTCTACTTGTATTATTTCAGTGAAGAGGCCCCATCCGCCCATAGCGCAGAATAACAGGCCAAACCAACATAAATATCCGAAAGGTCTCTGCATCATTATAATTTTAAAGGAAGGAAATATTATCAAATGAAAGAAATGATCAGATATGAAATATATAAGCTGTTGCACAAGCCCCTTGCATGGGCCGGCCTGGCCAGCATACTGCTGTTTGTGGGAGTCATGGAATGGCGCTTGGTGGCTCCGGGCTACGCCGCCATACAGGCGGACGTAAACGGACGCAGAGAAAATACCCTGGACTTTGCCGCCATAAAGAGGAACCAGGAAATCGCCGCCCGCTACGCAGGGCCCCTGACCACGGAAACAGTAAAGGAAATTCTGAATACCTATCTCTTTTCGGAGGAGATGCTGGAGGAGAGCGGATTGGATCCGGAGCGCCAGGGACATTATACCCATAATCTGCTCTATGACACCTTTTCCCAACATGGCTTTACCACTATGGCAGGGGAATGGAACGGCTCTGCTATTGAGGATATTTACGGCCAGATCGCTCCTGATCTGATCCTGGGCTATTCCGCCGGCTGGGAAGGCACCCTTTATGCCATGGTTTACTGCTTTTTGTCATGGGGCTGTGTGCTGGTGATCCTGCTGAGCCCTCTGTTTTGCGGGGAATATGACCGGCACATGGATGCCCTGATCCTCACGGGCTGTCAGGGCCGGCGGAAGGCCCCCCTGGCCAAAGCGGCTGCGGCCTTTATTGTCTCCCTGGGCGGCTCTCTGCTTCTCATTGCTGTCTTCTTTTTTGTACTCCTGGCGTCCCACGGCATGGTTGGCTTTGAATCCTCCGTTCAGCTGGGAGAAATGGGACTGCTGCTAAGCACTCCCTATGTGCTCTCCTGGGCCCAGGCATTTGGCTTTACCTGCCTGCTCCTGCTGGGCGCGGCGGCAGTGTTGACAGCTCTGCTGCTGGTGGTGTCGGCTCTGGCCAAAAACTCCTTTTCTTCCCTGGTGATCTCCTTCGTGCTCTTTACAGCCCCCATGTTCATTCCCTGGCACAAACTGCCCATTATCCTGCATCTTGCAGGCAGCCTGCTTCCCATCAATCAGATGCAGATTAACCTTCTGTTTTCCTTTGACAAAATCTATCTGGGGAATTGGGGTCTGAATGTAATGTGGCTGGTTCTTCCCTTGGGTTTGACGACGGGACTTATGGGAATTCTGTGGTCAAAAAGGGCCTTCGCCAGGCATCAGGTGATGTGATTATTTCCCTTATCTTCTGCCTTCTTTGCGGATTTTTGATTAAATACAAACAGCTTGCTGAACACATAATTGGCTACGGTCACCAGCACTGCCGACACAATCGTGCCCACCATCAGATGCACATTCAGGAGGGTGAACACCTGCATCACCACAATGTCCAAAATCCAGGTGGACACTCGGGAAAGGACAAACTTGGGAGCCTCCTTTGCCATGGGCTCGCGGCTTTTAAACACAAATCTTCTGTTTGCAAAATAAGCAAAGATGACGCCTGCCGTCCAGTTGACGGTGCTGAGAATCAGATTCTCCGCAGATGTGGGATACATGGTATTGTCAAAAAATATGGCATTGGCCAGAAATTTAGCGGCCCAGGCCACAATGGTAGTCATCACGCCCACAATGAGATACACGATGATCTCCTCGTACCTGATATAAAGCTCCTTCAGTTTTTTTGTCATTTGCATTCTCCCTTCCGGGCCTCTTGGAGATCCCGGCAACATCATCACCTTACTATGAATCCGAACCCTTGTCAAGAGAGCGCCCTGGAGTTCACCACATTTCTCTCTTCTCCCCGAAGATAAGCGGCAATGTTTTCATAGGCTTCCCTCACACAGCGGGTCCGGGCCTCCACACTGGCCCAGGCCTGGTGGGGTGTGATAATCAAACGGGTGCTGTCCTTGAACCTGCTCAGCGGGTTGGAGAGCTCCAGCGGCTCCGCCTCCAGCACATCCAGTCCTGCCGCCGCGATTTCCCCGGCCACCAACGCCTGGTATAAATCCCTGTTATTCACCACGGGGCCTCTGGACACATTGATCAGTACCGCCGTGTTTTTCATCCTCTTCAGAGCTTCCGCATCAATAAAATTTCTGGAAAGCTCACTGAGCGGACAATGCAGGGACAGAAAATCACTCTCTTCCAGCAGTGTTCCCTTGTCTACCCCGGGATATTCAGTGCAGGTGCTTTTCCCTGTGATAGAATGAAATATTACCCTGCACCCCAGGGCGGATGCAATTTTCGCCACTCGTCGCCCGATGTTGCCCATGCCGGCGATCCCCCAAGTCTTGCCTTCCATCTCACGAAACGAAAGATCAAAATTGGAAAAACGGTCCTGAGCGCTGTAAGCACCGGATTTCACATATTCGTCATAATAAAAAAGCTTCTGACTCAAAGCCAGCGCCAGCGTAAAGGTATGCTGGGCCACCATGGCGGTGGAATAATCCACCACGTTGGCCACCCGAATACCTCTGTCCCGGCAATACTCCAAATCACAGTTATCATAACCGGTGGCAAACTCACAGATCAGCTTCACATTGGGCGCACCCTCCAGAGTCTCCCGGTTCAAAGGCGACTTGTTGGCAATGACAATATCCGCCTCCTTTACCCGCTCCCGCACCTCTTCCGGCGTCACGGTATTTTGATATACCGTCACCTCCCCAAAGTCCTGCATACAGTCCACCGACACATCTCTTCCTACACTGTCTCTTTCCAGAATCACAATCTTCATTTGATATCTCCCCACCGAGCCCGGGCCCGCATCATACTATATCTTCTCCAGCCTCATCCACACCTCTGTCTGAGAATCCCTGCGCCAGGTCTTGCCGGCAGAGGCATAATCCACCATCAAAAGCTTCTCTCCGCCCAGATCCACCTCGAAGCCGCACTGACAGGGAATCTTCACGGACTCCAGCCTGCGGGCCGAAACCTCTCCGTTTCCAGGACTGATGCAGGTTCCCGTTTCTCCCAGCCGCTGATCCCTGGCCAGAGTCAAAGGGCCATATAAAACTGCCGCATGGGCGTCGCTGCCTGGATCCTCCGGATTTTCCATGCCATATACCAGGCGGGGGCCAAAGGATAAATCCAAACGGATCAGATCCCCTGTCTTCCAACGGCGGTTAAGCCGCAAAAAAGCTCCGGCCCGGACTCCGGTCTGCTCTTCTCCGTTGACAAAGACTTTGCTCCCTTCAGCAAAGGAAGGAATCCGCAGCCCCATGAGAAACTCCGTTTCCTTATCCGCCTTTACCGAAATGGATACCCTCCCCTCCACGGGATAATCAGTGTCCACAGAAAATTCCACCGGAATGCCCTTCACCGTAGTATGAATCGTGCCCGGCAGATAAATTCCGATTTCCACCCCCAGGATCTCGTGGATTTTGTTTGTTCCGTCCTCCCCGCCGCCGATTCCTTCCGCTTGGTTTATTCCATCCGTCCCGGCGCCTTCCTCTCTGATCTCCCGGGCCGCCACTGCAGGCACCAGAGCGATTCCCGCCGCCCCGATGGCGATGCAGCAGCCGCAGTAGGCCGTGTCCTGCTCCATGCTCTTGAAGCCTCCCACCGCCCGGCCCCGGATACCGGCGCGAAGAGGACTATAGCTGTCAAAAAGCTGTCCCTTTCCGCCGTTTTCGGCAATTGCCCGGTCATAGACATCCCGATAATATGGTTCGTCATAGGTTGCTTCCGGCCCACAGGTACTGTTTTCGGTATTAACGGCGCCATACAGGGCATTGAAGGCGGAGCGCTCCATCTCCTCCAAATACCGCTCATCTCCCGTGATCTCGTATACCCGGGACAGAAGCTTCATCCAGGTCACCGTGACACAGGTTTCCAGCATCAGCCCGTCATACTCTGTGCCTGTCTGCATCAGGGAAGAATGGTTAAAAAGCTCATGGCGGCAGCCTGAACCTCCCACAATCACCGACTCCGACTCCAGAAGCCTGTCCGCAAACCTTATCACCGCCTGTCTCCAGTGCTCCTCTTTCTTTACCTGGGCATAAAACAATAATCCCTCAAAGCAGGACATCAGCTCATAGGCCTTCACCACCGGATATTCGTAAGGATACAGCCGGTCTTCGAAAGCAGCCTGAAAAATATCAAAGCCCTCCGCCCCGCCGTTTTCCACAATATAATCTGCAAATTCCAGATACTGTCTCCGCGGACTTATCATATAGAGCCGCACCACCGGCTCCAGAATGGAGCTGGAATTGATTCCCTTCCAGGCATCGGAGGCCAACGTAATCCTCTTTTTCCCTTCTCCCTCTCCGATCCGTTCTATAATGGCATCCAGATGCCTTTCCGCCGCTTCCAGCACCTGTTTACTCAGCTCCGCCTCAGCGCAGATCTCATGAAAGTGAATCAGCCCCAGCAGCACATACTTCCGGCACCAGATATCCCAGCCCTGAAATTCTTCCTGTCTGCTGTAAGTGGAAATCCTGCCGTCCGCCTCCTGGCAGGTCAACAGCTCCTTTACCGACTCCGTGAGAATGCCGTACAGCTCCTGGTCCCTGGTATATTGCCAGGTCATGCAGGCGCCCCGCATAAGCTTCCCCCAGTATTCTCCCCTCCATCCGTGATCTGCATCATCCGGTGTTTCCGCAAACTGCTTTGTGACCAGCTTCCACAGCTCTCTGTCCTTCAACTGCTTTTTTTCTGCCAGACGAATCATCTGATCCGCAATTCCCCCGTAAACTGCTCTCATCATTATGCCCTCCTTTGGGTTTGACACAGGCAGAACACGGCTGACCATATTATGCCAGCCGTGTTCTCCTGTACGGAAACTTATTTTATTTTACCATACCATTCTATATTTGTAACCATATTCTTCGCAGCAGATAAGCTTTCGCTGAACCTGCGGTTACAGATCACGTATCAACTGCCCCCTCATTTAAATGGTCAAGAATTCCCGAAGCAGTGCCTCCAGCTCTTCCTCCGTCACCGCCGCCGGATTATCTGCCGGGTTTTCCGCCCCGGCGCCTTCCGCCTCCTGCCTTCTCCACAGGGGCTCCTGTCCCGCCGCCATGGCTTCCTGCCCGGCGGTCTCCTGGCCTACGGCCTTCTGCTCCTGTGCCTGTTCCTCTTCCCACAGGCTTTCCTGCCCGGCATCTTTACGGACCTCCTCCGAAACAAAATTTTCTTCCTCGTTCTGCTCCGCCCATCCTGCGGCAGGAAGCCGGTTGCCGATGGGCATCAGCTCCACCGTCCTCTTCCTTCTTTTACCAGCGGTTCTGGCATCCGTCCTTCTGGACTTCCGTCTTCCGTCCCCGCTTTCCAGACGCCTGGTCATTCTCACCGTATTTTCATAACAGCCTGCTCCATACAGTCGTTCCATGTCCTCTCTGGTCACATTTATCCTGGGAGACAGGTGGTTCTCCAGATAGTCTACCAGATTTACCTTCAGCACCCGTCTCTTCCCCCGGATATCCGCCACGGCAGAAACGGAAAAATACAGGTAAAGCCCGGCAAAGCTCACTATGTAAAAGGGCAGAATCTCCCCCAGAGTCCGGCCTGCGATAATGCTTTTACAGACACCCACGCCTGACAATACCACCGACAGAAGCATAGTCTGGCCGGAAAGATGGTACATTGTTTCAAAAGACAAACGCCCCAGCGCCAGGCGGCTGATAAATTTGTCCACAAAAACGGAAATATTGGCCACACCGTTGCTCATCTCATAGCAGTTGGCAAATTTCAGCTTGCATTGTTTCAGCAGCCGATTGCCTGTGGTAGCCATATTGTCTGTCTCTCTGATCATATTCTGGTAGAGCATCCCCAGGAAAATCCGTAAAAAAATACTCAGAGCCAGGCATGTCAGCATAAGTATGGTGATCAGCTTTTCCTCCATAAAAATACGAAACATAAAACACCTCTTTTCCGGACCTGCCGCTTTTCGTATAGGACAAGTATACCGTAGAACCTCCTGTTTTTACAGCTTTTTTCATCGTCATATTATCTGCTTTCATGACAGAATAAGACACCATAATACGCCGTTCCCAAAACAATGGTTGTGAAAAACACATAAAGTGAGTATAATATATGAATACATAGTCAAAAAATGACCGTTATGCCAAAAGGATTTTCTCTTTTATGGCAGATGGAGGTGTAACATGATTTTCAATGTACGCAATTACGGCGCGGCGGGGGACGGCTCCCACAACGACACGCAGGCGATTCAGACCGCCATCGATGACTGTCACGCCCGGGGCGGCGGCAAGGTGCTTTTGGAGGGCGGTCATGTGTATCGCTCAGGAGCGCTAGTCCTGCGCTCCCACGTGGAACTGCACCTGGAAATGGGGGCAGTACTGAAAGCCAGCAGCCAGCTGGAGGATTTTGACCTGTTCAAAAGCGGATTCCGCCCTCCCGCAAAGTCTTCTGTTCCCAGCTACACAAATTGTGAATATGCCGGCGGTCCTGTGCTTTACTTCCTCTATGCAAAGGATTGTGAGTACATCTCCATCACTGGAGATGGCACTATCGACGGAAATGAGGAAATCTATCACGGCACCGTGACCCCGTGGCATATCGACGGCAGCTTTTATCCCCGTATGCCCCTGATCTTTCTGGAGCACACAGAGCATTTGACCCTGCGGCAGGTAACCCTTACCAAAAGCGCCTTCTGGACCGTTCATATGGTGGGCTGCAACGATGTGCTGATCGATGGCATCCGGATTCTGAACAGCCTGAATATGGCCAACTGCGACGGCATTGACCCGGATCACTGTCAGAATGTACGAATTGCAAACTGCCACATTCAGTGTGCCGATGACTGTATCGTATTCAAAAACACTTTGCATGCCATGCAATACGGCCCCTGCGAAAACATTTCCGTTTCAAACTGTACCCTGATCTCCACCAGCGCCGCCATCAAATTCGGCACGGAGAGCGAGGCTCCTTTCCGAAATATTACGATACAAAACTGCAACATCAGTCGAAGCAACCGGGGAATTTCCCTCCAGCTTCGGGACAAGGGCTGTATAGAGAATGTAACCTTCTCGGGCCTGAATATCGATACCCGGCTGTTTTCGCCCGATCACTGGTGGGGCAAGGCCGAGCCCATCGCCATAACTGCTCTGAAGCGCAAGGAGGACACCGCCCTGGGGCATATCCATAACATCACCTTTGAAAACATTAATTGCGCCGGAGAAAACGGAATCCTGATCTATGGAGACGAGGCCAGCGATATCCGGGACATTCGTTTTCGGAATGTGACCCTGCGGCTTACCGAAAAAACCTCCTGGCCCAAAGGGGTAATGGATCTGCGCCCCTGTATCGATGAAGGGATCCGGCAGGACTCCCTCCATATGGTTTCCGCCCACAACGCCCATAATATAACCATGGAGGATTTCCGATATTGCGCAGACCCGGAGATGGAAGCGCTTATGGGAGACGCCTTCCATATTACTGACTGTGAGGGCTTCGTAATATAGAGCCTCCGGCGCTGCTGTCCTCAGGCCTGTACCCCATGGTACATCATGCGTTTATAAAAAATCTTCGCCGGCACTTTCACGCTTTTGCGCTTGAAACAAATTACCATATTTGTTATACTCTATCTATTAAGTCAATATTTTGGAGGAGAATTTTATGAAATATAAGACACAGGGAACCTGTTCACAGGAGATCGACATTGAACTGAAGGACGGAGTAATCGATTCCGTCAGCTTTACCGGTGGCTGCAACGGCAATCTGCAGGGAGTCAGCGCCCTGGTAAAAGGCATGAAGCCGGAGGAAGCCATCAGCAGGCTCAAAGGCATCCGCTGCGGTATGAAACCCACCTCCTGCCCCGACCAGCTGGCCCGGGCCCTGGAGAGTATGCTATGAAAAAAATCGTGCTCACAGGCGGGGGAACCGCGGGGCACGTCACCCCAAACATTGCCCTGCTTCCCGCTCTAAGGGAAGCGGGCTTCGAGGTCACTTACATGGGCTCCTACGACGGCATAGAAAAGAGGCTGATCGGAGACTTTGAGATTCCCTATGTGGGTATTTCCACCGGAAAATTCCGGCGCTATCTGGCCCTTCAGAATCTTACCGATCCTTTTCGCGTCATAAAAGGATTTTCCGAAGCTCGAAAATTTTTAAAGCAATACCGGCCTGATGTGGTTTTTTCCAAGGGCGGCTTTGTCAGCGTGCCTGTGGTCCGGGCGGCCTCGTCGCTGGGAATTTCCTGTATTATTCACGAGTCCGATATGACTCCAGGACTTGCAAACAGGCTCTGTATTCCTGTTGCGGAAAAAATCTGCTGTAATTTTCCCGAGACTCTGAAGCTCCTTCCTGAAAACAAGGCTGTACTCACCGGCTCGCCCATCCGTTCGGAGCTCTCCCAGGGCAATCGGCTGACGGGACTTAACATGTGCGGCTTCAGCGCCAACAAGCCCGTGATCATGGTTATGGGCGGAAGCCAGGGTGCGGCCAACGTAAATAAAGCCGTCCGGCAGGCGCTTCCTCAGCTGCTGGAGGATTTTCAGGTGGTGCATCTGTGCGGCAAGGATAAGATGGATAATCTGCTTCTGACTACCCCGGGCTATAAACAGTTTGAGTATATCAAGAGCGAGCTGAAGGATCTGTTTGCTATGGCCGATCTGGTGATCTCCCGGGCGGGCGCCAACGCTATCTGTGAACTGCTGGCGCTGAAAAAGCCCAATATACTGATTCCTCTGCCTGCCGCCAGCAGCCGGGGCGACCAGCTGCTTAACGCCCAGTCCTTTGAGTCCCAGGGCTTTTCCATTGTGATCAACGAAGACGATCTGTCCACTGAGCTTCTGGTGGATAAGATTCACGAACTATATTTCACCAGGCAGACCTATTGTGATGCCATGGGGCGAAGCGGCCAGCTGGACTCCATCAAGGCTATTATGGGACTGATAGAAAACGCCGCCTCATAGGCGGCGTTTCCTGACTCACGGCAGTTCTTTTTCACAGCACGGTTCCCCGGCCTACAGCAAATCATCATTGTATACGGCCCGGCTTCCGCCGATATACTTAGGTCTCGTCCGGGCGCAGACTACTCTTGCATCCCCTATCTCCTTTGTCCGAATCCGCAAAGGAACCGCTACCTCTCTCAAATGCATGCCGATCAGCGTGTCCCCTATGTCCATTCCCGCATGGGCCCTGACATGCTCCAATGCCACAGGATACTCAAATGCCTTGTAGGCAGCTGTTGCAAAGGATCCGCCTGCCTTGGGCTGAGGCACTGCGTTCACAATCTCTCCTCCCCAGCGGTCAACCGCCTCCTTCTCCAGAATAATTGCCCGATTAAGATGCTCACAGCATTGCGCCGCCAGATAGATTCCGGCTTCCTGGGTAGCCTGGTAGATGCCTCCGAATACCACCTCCGCCAGCTCCGGACTGGAAAAGGTTCCGATGCCGGCACCGCTGACCTCGCTGGTGGAGCAGCCTACTACCAAAATCTGGCCCTCCTCCATATGCGCCGCATCCAGCAGCTCCTTGGCCGCCCTGTAAGCTTCCTCTCCTATGATCCTCATATCTTCTGTCATAAACCCTCTCCTTTCCCTCAGTAGTCTCAATGGATGACACAAATTATATAAATTCCGCCTCCCCATTCAAGGAGAGTTTGTCTATATCCTATCACATTATGCATAAAATACAACACCCTTTTCCGCTCTCGAGAATATAGTAAATAGAAACTTAAAACGATCCAGGAGACCTATTATGCAGTTGTTTCCGTCTCTCCTGTTTGGTATATCAGCCAGTCTGGATGCCCTGCTTGTGGGCATCAGCTACGGCCTTCGGAAGGTTCGGATCCGTCTCTGGCAGAACCTGGTCATCAGCCTGGTCACACTGTCCGGCACCTGCCTGTCAGTGGGCCTGGGCGCCTGGCTTGCCCCCCTTCTTCCCGGTATTTTAAGCCGCCTGGCCGGCAGCCTGATCCTGATATTTCTGGGACTTTACTATATTATGAAATGGCTTTCAGTAATTCTCCGGGGAAGAGCCGGATCCTCTCCCGCCAGATCGGAAGCGTCCATTTGTTCCGAAGGGGAAAGCTTTCCGCCCGGTCTTTCTCTGCCGGAGGTTCTTCTCTTAAGTCTCACACTCTCTGTGAATAACATTGGCATCGGCCTCAGCGCCAGCATGGCCGGCCTTCCTTTTCTCCCGGCCGCCGCTGCAACCTTCCTCTGCTCAGTGCTGCTCCTGCTGATGGGCAACCGGCTGGGCAGAAGCCGGATGCTTGGCCTAATCGGTCATCTGGCGGATCCTATTTCCGGCGGATTGCTCATCGGTCTGGCGCTCTTACAGATTTTTCTCTGACCAAGCTGTGAAACAGGGCTCCCCTGTTTCGCACTACATATCCCTTTCCATTATCTTTTCGGAAATCCCTTCCTTGAAAGTCCTGCCTTGAAACTGCCTCCCTTGCAGCTATCCCCCCTCGAAGCCTCTCTCTTTTCACTTCTTTTGCATAAATTTCAATTTTAGGACAAACTAATATAGATTATAACCGAATAAAGTTCTGCCCCGTTTAAATTCACCGTGCAGTATGCCTCATAAGCGCCGCTCACACTGGCGTCTGCACAGAAAGAGAGAATTTCCTATGAATTTGTCTCCACGCCTGGAAGAAAATATTGCCTACCTGGAAATGCACCTTCCCCTGAAGAACAGCTTTGATCTCATGCACCGGACACTGAAGCTGGGTGAAACAAAAGCGTTTTTTCTGGGAGTGAATGGCTTTTGTAAAACGGAGATCCTCCAGCAGATTTTCTCCGACCTGCAAAATCCCCTGTATGTGCCCGAAAGAAAGGTGTCAAATATCAATGATTATGTGAATTCCAGCATCGGCTACGTCCAGACCTCCCTCTCCGACTCCTGGGAAGATATCCTGCGCAATGTACTCAGCGGTCCGGCGGCACTATTTATTGACGGCTTTTCCCAGGCAGTTCTCATCGATGCCCGAACCTACCCCGTTCGGAGCATTACCGAACCGGATCTGGAAAAATCCACCAGGGGATCCCGGGACGGTTTTGTGGAAACTCTACTGTTCAACGCAAATCTCATCCGCCGCCGGGTACGCTCCACAGATCTGTGCTTTGCCATGCACAGCATAGGCTCTTCCAGCAAAACAGATGTAGCGGTGGCGTATCTGGAGGGAAATGTGAATCGGGATCTGCTGAGAGAATTGTCCCGAGTACTGGATTCTCTGGATGTCACATCCCTGACCATGGGCGCCAAAAGCCTGGAGGAATTGATTCTCCCTAAAAAATGGTGGCATCCTCTGCCCTCCATCCAGGTCACCGAACGCCCTGATGTGGCCTGCAGTTACCTTCTGGAAGGCCATATCCTCATATTGACAGATAATTCGCCTATGGTACTGATCCTGCCCTGTACGATTTTCCAGTTTATCCAAAGCCCTGAGGATTATTACAAAAGTCCTTCCGTAGGCACCTATTTTCGCCTGATACGGTTTCTCTGCATCCCTGCAAGCCTGCTCTTGATGCCCCTGTTCCTGCTTCTGGCCATCTCCTTCCCGGAGCTGGCCGAAAGCCTGAGCCTGCTGTCAGACCAGAACCTGACCCCCCAGAGAATCTTTTTCTATGTTCTGGCGGTGGAATTTCTGCTGGATCTTTTTAAATACTCCTCCTCTCTCAGCTCCGGAAAATTTTCAGGCTCCCTTTCTATAGTGGGCGGATTAATCATCGGCGATATTGCCGTCAGCCTGAATTGGGCCTCCGTGGAGGTATTGTTTTACGCTGCTGTGACCCTCCTTGCCTCCCTGTCAATCACCAGCGCGGAATTCAGTGACAGTCTGCGTCTGTATCGAATGCTTCTGGTCATCGCCACAGGTTTTTTCGGCCTGCCCGGCTTCCTCATCTGCCTGGCACTGGTTCTCCTGTCAGCGGCCACCACTCCTACCTTCGGGGGCTTCAGCTATTTCTGGCCCCTGTTTCCCTTCAACAGGAAAGCCCTCGGCAGACTGCTTTTCCGCAGTCCTACTCCCAAAGCTCAGCCCACCAGAGCCTGGAACCGGGGAAAGCCCCATCGATAAGCACGACGAAAAAGTCCCCTCCCTGCGAGGCCGCCCACGATATGCAAAACGGAAGCCCTTATCTCCCGGGCTTCCGCTGAAAATTAAACAATAAAAAAAGCGATAGACGGGACTCGAACCCGCGGTTTCCACCTTGGCAAGGTGGCGCTCTACCAACTGAGCCACTATCGCATATGGTGCAGATACACGTCTGCGCCGATCACATAAAGTATATTAGCATATGTTTTTGATACTGTCAATAAAAATTTTTATGGATCGATAATTACTCAAATATTTACGCGGCTCCACTCCCGCACTGGGAATGGAGCCGCTTCAGCGTCATTTATTTAGACAGATTAGTGAATCGAATCCATAACACTTTTCTTAATGGCATCCATATCCAGTCCGTCCAGAATATCCTGCTTGACCTCTTCCAGTATGTCGTCTATGTCTATTTCTTCCATAATGTTATCGACGACACCTTGTTTCCAATCCCTGCTTCCAAATCCAAACGTTTGATGTATCTGCGGATTATGCAGGAAATCAGGAAAAGGAGGACAGTTTCCCACCACAGGCTGCTCATGCTCTTCCTGTTTCAGATTTGTTGTGGAGTACCATTTATCAACCGGCCAGCCGTCCGCAAAAAAGATGTTGTGCCGCTGGGGACGCCGACTCTCATAAGGATCGGCCATATCCGGCAGATCCCTGTACAGGTCAGGACTTCCGGCACTCATCAGCGCCATGGGCGCCTTGTGTGCCACCAGCTGAAATTGTACATATCTGGCCTGCGCGGTGGTAAACGGTATGTCGTAGTACTCCCAGCCGTTGTACTTTTTCAACGGTTTGATATATCCGCGGTTTAGGCAGAAATGCAGCCCTGCGCCAAATTCACTGCGGGAAGCCATGCCGGGATTGTCCGTGAACAGGATCTGCAGCTTGCAGATCTCGTCGCTCCGGTCATTCTCACCCCCGTTGAGCCAAAATACAAAGTGGTACTCGCTGTTAGGTTCAATCTCATGGATGTTGCCGGCAGCATAACTGGTAAAATCCCAGCTCCAGGAACCCAGGGACAGTATTTCCGTCAGACGAGGCAGTGTCGTAATAGCCCCCGCCAACGGGTTGTCAATCATGAAACGCTGATACACGGTGGGGTCATTGACATTATTATATGGGCCGCAGGTATTCTGATCATATCTGTCAGGATTTTTGTGCCATGTTCTGGGGTTAACGGTTATGTATTTGCTTTGATCCATCTCTATGTCCTCCATATTCTCATATGTCGGGCATTGTCTGTGCAAACGGATTGTACTGTCGGATACAAACTCTGCCCGACGCTTTTTGACAAGTCCTTTTGCTCTCTTTGGATAGGTATAACCAATCACCGTATTCCGCTCATCCAGAACGGAAACGGTCTGTCCGTTTTTTTCCATGGGTGGCCTCCCCGAATTGATTATGTCTGTATCTGCGTTTTTTTGTATGGGTGTCTTCCCCTGATACATTTATATCTTACAGGATACGGCCAGAGAAGTCAAGCTTCAGTTCCCGCAAGAATTCAATGATACGCACTGCCTCTTTGTGAAGCTCCATCTCCTGTTCCGGATCAGAGAGGGATTCCATACGACCGGTATCTTCAAATTGTCCCTTAAATTCCGCAATTTTCGTCTCATTCATAAAAAGCTGCATTCCGTTCAGGACGGTAAACCGAATGGAAAAGTTCACCTTGTCCCAGGGTTGGAGCTTCTTGTCCTCGTTATAGCATCCCTTTGTGGTAATCAGATATTTCTCATAAATCAGAGGATACTCACCCTCATCCAGCGCAATACCGCTGTCATGAAACTCCTTCAAAAAGTCCACAGGGTCTCCGATATAGGTAAACAGCCCGGGATGCTCGCTGTTCACAAAATGTCCCAGTTCGCAGTGGCTGCTGATATATTTGTATACGTCAAAACGGCATGCCAGCGCAATCATCCTGTTATATACATCTTTGCCTGGAATCTCCTGCTCAAGAAACGGAATTCCTTCATCCTCTTTTTCTGTTATCTCCGAACTCCTCTGCAGTATATTCCGGTATTCATCCTGCGCCGTATCCAGATTCAGCGGCTTATACCTGCTTTCATAATATTTCTTCCTGCCAAAGGGGGCATAATTCTCATCCAGTAAAATCATCTCCCCATCTGCAAGCGTCGGATACTGCCTGGCAATCCGCTTCAGCACTTCCCATTCATCCTGCGGATTCTGCTTATTGTCTGTCTCTGCCTGCTGCAGAGCCTCGCTGATTTCCTGCTGACTGTCTGTCCCCCAGAAAAGCGGGTGCGGTTCAAAATTCAAGTGATAGGAGCCCCCGTCATAGCAGAAAAAGCACGAACATGGAATCTTTTCGTACAGCTCCTTCTTTGCCCCGTCCAGTTCCTTTACAACCAGCTTGCGGCAAGCGTTTACAACCGGCACACCATCATATGCCACCATGTTTGCAATCGCCATTATGGTCAGCGGCTGTGTATTTACCACCAGCCCCGGCACCAGCAGCCCTTCCTCATAGACCTCCTTCATATAATTCTCCGACACACCCGTCCCCCAAAGCCGCCACAAAAAAAAGGCTGACGCAAGTCCAAAGACAACCGCCGGAATAAAGCTTTTTAAGATAATGCTGACGCCAACGGCCAGCATCAGACTGACGACAAAGCAGCAAATGGAGCTGCTCCGCCGCTTCAGCGCTTTCCCAATCAGCTCATCATGTTTCCGAATCCGGGTCGTATCCGCATGGATTCCGGATTTCGTACCCGCTTCAAATTGTGAATAATCTGCCATATTGATTTCTCCTATATTCAGCCTGCATCCGCCCTGCGCAGCAACGAAAACCCGGTTCCCCTGTCCATCACAAGATATTCTGCCACCTGTTCTTCCTCAAAAACCTGTTTTTTACGCCTTTTTGATTGATGATCGGAATGAACTGCAAAACGTGATGACCGCTGTTTTTTTGATGTGATCATTTTGGAAACAGACACATAAAAGGATTCTCCCCCGTCTATCGCAAACACGGATACCTTAAAAAAGCTGTCTGCATCCTCGATGCCAGGCGGCTCCAAATCCGCCAGCACTGTCGTATCTCCTAACAGGAGCCGGGAAAGAAAAGTTTCTTCTGTTGGACATTTCAGATTAACCACCGTTTTCTTCGCCCATTTCCCGGAAGCCTCAAAAAACGGAGCCCTTCCTTGCTCCCATAACGCAAAACCGAATTGCCACACAGTGCCAAGAAGCAAAATTGCCAACAGCGCAGCGCACACAAGCCCCGGAACAGTAAACAGCGTGTTCCCGCTTTTACCGGTAATGACTGCTCCGTTTTCTTTCAGCGAAAGCACAGGCTCCAAAAGCATCCAACGCCATGGCTGACCTGCGGTGCCAAAAGCATCCCGCACATACTGCGCAAGAGCTTCTTTCCACGCCCCGCTCCATTTCCATATCCATACCGAATTCTCCGCAGTCAGAGCCGCTTTCACCGGTGCATGAAACGCAAGCAGGAACAGCCAGTACCATAGGGCCAGGGCAATACCGACCCCTCTGGCAAAAGCGGGCTTGCGCACTCTGCCAAACTTGATACAAAGCAATGCGCCCAATTTTGCAATATATTTAGTAATTGTGAAAAAAATCATCATATCCAGCAGTGTAGCATGAGATACCTGAATGCCGTATGTGCACAGCAGAGCGGCGGATACTGTGACCACAAGCATTGCTACAGCAGCCGGCCAAAATAAAAGTGATATTTTGCCAGATGGCTGATATATATGGTTCATACGGTTTCCTCTGCCCTGCGCCGATTCCCACGGCAACTTCTGTCTCTCGCTGTCGTTTCCCTGCTTCGTCTAACGCTCCTCATATGGAGCAGTCACGCCTGATTTGTTTCACCGTAAGCTTCATCCTGTTTTGCGCCTAAATAAGCTGCCACCACTTCCTGCTCCGAAAAGTGGTATTTCACTCCCCGGATTTCCTGGTACTCCTCATGCCCCTTTCCGATCAGGGCCACAATGTCCCTTCTGCCGCTGTTATCCAGCAGATACTGAATGGCCTGTTCCCGGTCCTTTATAATCTGGTACTTTCCTTCGTAGGCCTCCAGCCCTCTTATGATCTCGGCATTGATCTCATCCATTTCTTCAAATCTGGGATTGTCCATGGTAATGATGGTAAGATCCGCGTACTTACCCGCTATACTTCCCATGTCGTAGCGGCGCTGCCTGGCCCGGTTTCCGCCTCCTCCGAACAAGCAGATCAGCCTGTCTGGCTCATAGGACTTCAGCATCTGCAGGAGGCTTTCCATGCTCAGCGCATTATGGGCATAGTCGATAAGAAAGGTGGAAAAGTGCGCCGTTTCCTGCAAAACCTGAGTTCTTCCCTTTACGGCGGTCTCCCGCAGGGCCGCCCGGATGTGCTCCGGCTGCGCCCCTGCCAGGGTGGTAATGGCGGCGGCAATCAGGGCATTTTCCACATTGAACCTTCCGGGCATGTTTAAAACCATTTCTCCCTCTACCCTTCCGCAGAGCCGGAAGGTGACACCCAAAAGGCCCGGCTCCCAGATATTTTGGATATCTCTGCCCATAAAGTCCGCTTCCTCCCGGGTAGATACCGTCACGGGAGCATCCGCTTTTTTTGTTACTTCTTTCCAGCGGGGATCATCAATGTTGGCCACAGTGCATTTCGTCTGGGAAAACAGAAGCTTCTTGCAGGACAAATATTCCTCAAAATCCGCATGCTCGCCCTTGCCGATATGATCCGGGGAAATATTGAGAAAGGCTCCGTAGTCAAAGATGATCCCTTCTGTCCTTCTGTGCTTCAGCCCCTGAGAGGAAACCTCCATCACCACAAACTCACAGCCTTTTTCCAGCATCCTGGCAAACAGCGAGTGCAATTCAAAGGATTCAGGTGTCGTGTTTTTCACCGGAACCTTTTCCTCCCCGATGAAGGCTCCCATGGTACCGATCATTCCCACCTTATGGCCTGCCTTCTCCAATATTTTTTTAATCATATGAGAAGTAGTGGTCTTGCCCTTTGTGCCGGTAAGCCCGATCATGGTCATCCTCGATGCAGGATAACCGAACCAGGCGGCAGAAATCCGCGCCAGGGCTGACCTGGCATCCCTCACGAGGATCAGCGCAGCATCTAAGGGAAAGGAGGGCTCTTCCTCCGCCACAATGGCCGCCGCCCCCGCCTGAATGGCATTGGGAATATATTTATGGCCGTCGGTTTCTTCCCCTCTGATGCACACGAACAGTGAACCCGGTATCACTTTCCTGGAATCATAGGCCACAGCGGTAATCTCTCTCTCACTGTCCCCGGAAAAGGATACCGGCTCTAAGGCCGTTAACAGCTCACTTAGCTTCATACGAATATTCTCCTTCAAATACTACATGGGAAGGTCCTGTCATATGAACCTCATCCTGCTCATCCCACTCTACCTGCAAATCTCCGCCCGGCTGATGACATACCACATTTCTGCCGCACAGCCCCAGCATATTTCCCACTACCACCGCCGAACAGCAGCCTGTGCCGCAGCCCAGGGTCTCCCCTGTGCCCCGCTCCCACTCTCTGATACGGACATGTCCGGCATCCGCCATTTGTGCAAAGGTAACGTTGGTGCGCCTGGGAAAACATTCCAAATACTCCACGGCTCTTCCGTATTTCTCCACATCAAGCGCATCCACATCCTCCACCAGAAGCACCGTATGGGGATTTCCCCAGGAAAGGGAGGACATCCGAAAAGTCCTGTCCAGCACCTGTACTCTGCGGTCCATAAAGGTATCCTGATCCGATATCACAGGAATCCTTTCTGATCGAAGCTCCGGCTTCCCAATGCAGGCGGAAATATTGGTGACTTCTCCTTCCCGGATCTCCAGCTCCACTCTCTGGATCCCGCCCAGTGTCTCAATAGTCAGCGATTCCTTTTTTGTGAGCTTGTGAAAATATACAAATTTTGCCGTACTGCGCAGGGCATTCCCGCACATCTCCGCCTCTGTCCCGTCAGGATTAAAGATCCTCATACGAAAATCACAGGTATCCGAAGGGCAGATCAGAACCAGCCCGTCGGATCCCACCCCAAAATGGCGGTCCGATATTATTTTTGCCAGCCGCCCGGGGTCCTCCACCCTCTGATGAATGGCATCAATATATATATAATCATTGCCGTAGGCCTGCATTTTTGTAAATTTCAGATTCATCATAACCTCCATGGCCCTTTGCTTTCTCTCCGGGCCAGCCCCGCAGGCAAATCCTACTTCATCGCCTGCTCCAGGTCCGCAATAATATCCTCCGGATCCTCGATTCCAATAGAAATACGAACAAAACGCTCGTTGATGCCCAGCTTTTCCCGGACATCCGGCGGGGTGGATTCATGAGTCTGCGTAAGCGGGTAGGTAATCAGCGTCTCGGCTCCCCCCCGACTCTCTGCAAACAAAATCATTTTTACATCCGAAAGCAGACGGTGCACCGTCTCAACGCTGTCCACCTCAAAGGAGATCATCCCTCCCAGGCCGGCATAATACAATTTTTTAACTTTGGGATGCTTTTTCAGCCACTCCACCACCTTTTTCCCGTTCCTGTCATGTCTTTCCATACGAAGAGAAAGCGTCTTAAGCCCCCTCAGAACCAGCCAGGAGTCAAAGGGCGCCAGGCCGTTGCCCCGGGATTTCATCTGCAGGCGGAAATGATCCGCCAGCTCCTGAGTGGTCACCACCACAATGCCGGCGATCACATCGTTGTGGCCGCACAAATATTTGGTACCACTGTGAACCACGATATCCGCTCCCTGAGTGATGGGCTTCTGAAAATACGGTGAAAGGAATGTGTTGTCCACCACCAGAAGCACACCATGCTTTTTGGCAATCTGGGAAAGCTTTGAAATATCGGCAGTCTTCATCATGGGATTGGTAGGCGTCTCTACAAACAGCATCTTTGTGGAGGGTCGGATCGCCGCCTCCAGCTGATCCGGATCGGACATATCCAGATAGGTAAACTCACAGTCCAGCGCGCTGAAAATGTCCGAACATATACGGTAGGTTCCGCCGTATATGTCGTCCGAAAGAATCACATGGTCTCCCTTCTTCAAAAGGCCGAAAATACACATGTTCGCCGCCTGCCCGCTGGTAAAGGCAAAAGCCTCCGTCCCTTCCTCCAGGATTGCCATGGTGCGCTCCAGCTCCTGGCGGGTGGGATTCTGCAGCCTGGAATAATTATACCCGGTGGAAACATCAAAGGTGCGATGGCGGAAGGTAGCCGTCTGAAAGATCGGAAAGCTCACTGCGCCGGTGATAGGGTCGCAGCCCAGTCCCCCATGTACCACCTTGGAATCGAAATGCAGATTTTCCTTTTTGTCAAAGGAATCGTAATAACAGTCGTTGGTCATCTCCTAATCCTCCATTGTTCGTTGTTAGTGTATCCAAAAATATCCTGTAAAAACATAAATTGCCATAACTGTAAAAATCGGCTCTGTATCAATTATACTCAGCGGGAACAAGGCCGTCAATAAAAAAGCCACAGACCCCTTGAGTTTACTGGAAACCCCCCGGTTCTGCGGCTTTGCATGAAAAAAGCAGGTGATGGGAATCGAACCCACGTATCTAGCTTGGAAGGCTAGTGTTCTACCATTGAACTACACCTGCATGTAAATATTATATCATCCATTCCGTGCTCCATACAGCATCTTATCAAATGCCCAGAACCGGAATCGAACCAGTGACACGAGGATTTTCAGTCCTCTGCTCTACCAACTGAGCTATCTGGGCCTGCAGTGTATATCCCTGCGTCACAACATAATGTATTTTACATAAATTCCGTGCAATTGTCAACCCCTTTTTCAACTTTTATTTTCTTCTTTGCAACAGCTCCGCTCATCAAGTCAACAGCCCCGCTGCAATCAGCGAGGTTGTTGACCCTGGCGCAGTATGCTTATCTAAACCTCAAAGGTCAGTTCACCGTAGGTGGGCACCGGCCACATCTCCTTATCCACCATCATTTCCAGCTGATCCACAGGAGCCCGGAGCTCATCCATGGCGCTCTTGACCGAATCCTTATAGAAGAACGCCTGGGCTTTTACATCCTTCATAGCCGATGCCTGGGCTGTCACCGTTTCCAGCCGGTTCAGGGCGTTCTTTGCCTGGGCCAGCTTCCCGCTGACCGCATTCAGCAGCTGAGTCTGCACCGAAGCGTCCGCCCCTGCATCTCTCACGGCGATCACTGTGTCCGCCAGCGCTTTGCTGTATTTTACCACTGCAGGAATATATTTTCTGCCGGCCATATCGATCATAGTCAGCGCTTCTATGTTTATGGTCTTTGCGTAGGTCTCATAGATGATCTCCTCCCGGGACTCCAGTTCCACTTTGGTGAAGATGCCGAATTTCTCAAAAAGCCGGATGGATTTATCCGTGGTAAGCGCAGACGCCGCCTCCACCATGGATTTGATGTTGGGAAGTCCGCGTCTCTCCGCCTCCCGGACCCATTCGTCCGCATACCCGTCGCCGTTAAAAATAATTCTCTGGTGCCTGGTCATATACTCCTTAATCAGATCATGAACCGCTATATCCAAGTCCTCCGCCTTCTCCAGAAGGTCAGCTGCCTCGCAGAAGGCTTCTGCCACAATGGCATTCAGTATAGTATTGGGACTGGCAATAGAATCAGAGCTTCCCACCATACGGAATTCAAATTTATTGCCGGTAAAGGCAAACGGCGAGGTTCTGTTCCGATCCGTGGCATCCTTATCCAAATCCGGCAGGGTGGACACGCCGGTCATCAGCTTTCCTCCCTGAATGGAATGAGCCGCTTCCCCGGTCTCCACCAGCTGTCGAACCACATCCTCCAGCTGTTCGCCCAAAAACATGGATATAATGGCAGGCGGCGCCTCATTGGCCCCAAGCCTGTGATCATTTCCCACATCCGCGGCGCTCTGCCGCAACAGATCCGCATGCGTGTCTACAGCCTTTATAATGCAGGCCAGCACCAGAAGGAACTGAATGTTTTCGTTGGGGGTATCGCCGGGATCCAGCAGGTTCACCCCATCGTCGGTTCCCAGAGACCAGTTGTTATGCTTGCCGGAGCCGTTCACTCCCGCGAAAGGCTTCTCGTGGAGAAGGCAGGTCAGGCCATGGCGTCCCGCAACCTTTTTCATGGTCTCCATTACCAGCTGATTATGATCCACGGCAATATTGGCCGTCTCATAGATCGGTGCCAGCTCATGCTGGGCCGGAGCCACTTCATTGTGCTGGGTCTTGGCAGTCACACCCAGCTTCCACAATTCTACATTCAGATCCTTCATGTACGCGCCGATCCGCTCCCGGATCGCCCCAAAATAGTGATCCTCCAGTTCCTGTCCCTTGGGAGCGGGAGCGCCAAACAACGTGCGCCCGGCAAAGATCAAGTCCTCTCTCTGCAAATATTTCTCCCTATCCACCAGAAAATATTCCTGTTCCGGTCCCACGCTGGCCACCACCTTAGTTGCCTCTGTATTTCCGAAAAGCCGCACGATCCGGAGCGCCTGCTGGCTTACGGCTTCCATGGAACGAAGCAGAGGTGTTTTCTTATCCAAAGCCTCTCCGGTATAGGAACAGAACGCCGTAGGCACACACAGTATTACTCCCGTTGCATCTTCCTTCAGAAACGCGGGAGAAGTAATGTCCCAGGCAGTATAGCCTCTGGCCTCAAAGGTTGCCCGAAGTCCTCCCGAGGGAAATGAAGACGCATCCGGCTCTCCCTTAATCAGCTCCTTTCCGGAAAACTCCATGAGCATCCTTCCCTCCTCGTCGGGGTGGGTGACAAAAGCGTCATGCTTTTCGGCCGTAATGCCCGTCAACGGCTGAAACCAATGGGTATAATGGGTGGCGCCGTTTTCCACTGCCCAGTCCTTCATGGCCTTAGCCACTACATCTGCCGCCGCCAGGGACAACTCGCCGCCCTGGTCCATAACCTTCTTCACCTCTTTGTACACGTTCCTGGGCAGTCGTTCCTTCATCTTGCCCAAAGTAAAGACCTTGCTGGCAAAAATCTCCTCCACATTCAGCACTTCGCTCATTTTTATCCTCCCTTTTCCTTCGCACATACAAAAAACGTCCCAAAGTAACCCCGTTACTTATGGAACATCTTTGCCCGCTGATACCCTTGTGCAGATGCGGCACCTGTCGCCGCTTCGTTTTTTATAACATACTCTACTTTTCAGAAAAATGCAATACCCAATTAAAATTTTTTATGTTTCTATAAATTGTATGTTACAGTTCACACGTCACATCCAAAAGCTGGCTCCTCCCACAAGGCGCACGAAGAAATAAATCCCGCAGTACAAATGCCAAGCGTAGACCAGTCCCAGCGCGGCCTTCACAAGCCGCTTCCACTTCTCCCCCCCCATCTCCAGCCACTTGACAGCGCATATCGTAAACAGCACGGACAGGCAAAAACTGTAGCCCCATAGAAAATTGCCGTCCACTGACCGGGTCCCGCTTTCTGCCAGGCACAAGGCCTCCAGGAATCCCAGTGCCGTCATTCCGATTACAAACCCATATGTCTTTTCTCTAACCGCTCTTTTCCAGGTGGCCAGAATCGTCAGTCCGCAAAAAAGTACAGAACAGACCACCGCAGCCTTGGGAACTGCTGCATGGAGAGAAAAGGTATACCATGGCCGGAAGCTGATGCCGTTGCCAGTGGATTCCCCAAACAAAACCGAATTTTGCCAGAGAATCACAAGCCCGCTGGGAAGCAGGGCAGAGCCAAACGCCAGGATCCGCCTCAGAGGCACCCTGCGAATTAAATCCACCAAAAGAGCAATTCCCATCACAGGAGAAAATGCCAACAGAAAGCTGGGCTTGATGCCGGTGCATATGATGTTAAGCAGGGCAAAAACCGTCCATTCCTTCCAAGTCAGTCCCTCCCTGTACCTTTTCTCCAGCCTGAAATAGCAGATCAAGGTTACCAATGCCGCCAGACGCATACAGATATAAGTGGAATTATGCCAGATATTGGCGGACTGATAACTCACATACCGAAGCTCTCCCACCGAGCTCACATATACCGGCATTACCAGGTTCAGGCTCAGAGCCAGCAAAAGTGTACCCCAAGTCTTTTTTCTTTTGTCTCCTAAAAAACAAACCAGCCCCTCCGTGGCATACACAGTGGCTGTGGAAGCCGCCGCCAGCAAAAGTGCGATCCCAAAGGTCCCTCCTCCAAAGAGCACATACAACGCCTTGTAGGCATATGCCGTAAAGCTGTAATACCATCCATCCTGAACCACCATGCTGATATGCAGGGGCAGATCCGACTGATAAGGCAGAGGACCGGAGCCGGACAAATCCGCTACAGACTGCCTGTAGTAAAGCCACAGGCAGGCAAGACCGTATACTGCCGTCAATATATGTATGAAAATCCGTGGAACCTTGTTCTGTCTGCACAATTTATCCATGCTCCTAATCCCTTCTTCCCTTGATCTCTTTTCGCATAATTCCTTTTCTCTTAATCTCTTATATCTTGATCTCTCGCATCTTAATCTCGTTTATCTAAATTCATTGTATCCTGATTTTTTTATCTTGATTCTTTTTGTCTTGTTCCTTTTTATCTTGTTCCCTTTTTCCGCAGTAAATCATATTTCCCTGCCTGACTGGAAAGCTCCAGCCATACGGTCTGCCCGGCGTGAGGACAGCTGTCTATGGCTTCGCCGGCTTCATTATACATGGCTTTTACAAAAGCTGCGCCGTTTTCCCCGTTCGGTCTCATAACCTCGATTTCTTCTCCTGCAAAAAACTTGTTGCGCTGCCTGATCCGGATGCGTCCTGCCTGTATTTCCTCCACCGTGCCCAAATATATATATTCATTCACATAGGTACTATTGTCATAAATTTGATTATTTTCATCGGGTTTTCCAAAAAAGAAACCCGTGCTGTACTGCCGATAGGTACACTTGGCAATCTCTTCCCGGTACCAGTTCATATGCGCCTGATAGAGATCTTCCGATGAAAAATAATCGTCGATGGCTCTCCGGTAGGTTCTGGTAACCGCCGCTGCATAAAGCGCCGTCTTCATCCGCCCCTCTACCTTCAGACTGTCTATCCCAGCCTGTACCAGCTCGGGAATATGCTCTACCATACATAAATCCCTGGAATTAAAAAGAAAGGTTCCTCTCTCGTTTTCATAGACCGGCATATATTCTCCAGGCCTTGTCTCCTCCACCACCGCATATCTCCATCGGCAGGGGTGAGTGCAGGCCCCATGGTTGGCATCCCTGCCCGTAAAATAATTGCTCAGCAGGCACCGCCCGGAATAGGAAATACACATGGATCCATGGACAAAGCATTCGATCTCCATTTCCGCGGGAATGGCTTTCCGGATCTGCCGGATCTCTTCCAGAGACAGTTCCCGGGCCGCCACCACTCGCTTCGCTCCCAGTCCATGCCAGAAAAGATATGTCCGATAGTTTGTGTTATTGGCCTGGGTGGAGATATGGATTTCGGCCTCAGGCCATATCTCCCTGGCCAGGGTAAACATACCCGGGTCGGAAATGATCAGAGCGTCGCAGCGCTCTGGCTTCATGTCCCGCAGCTCCCGAAAATAGGCTCTGGCCGCCTCCAGATCACTGTTGTGGGCCAGAATGTTGGCCGTCACATATACCTTTACTCCCCGGGCATGGGCAAAAGCAATGCCCTCTGCCATTTCCTCCGGGGAAAAATTTTTTGCCTTGGCCCGAAGCCCGAAGGCCTCTCCGCCGATATACACCGCATCCGCTCCGAAGATCACCGCCGTTTTCAGCACCTCAAGGCTGCCGGCGGGAATCAACAGCTCCGGTTTTTGTCTCTTTGTCATCATGTTTTACCTTATCTTCCTGACAGAATGCTTTAATTCAGCACTGCTGATTTGACAGGATTAATTTTCACAATGCTCTTCCCTCTTTACACTCAGCGTCACACCATCCCCCACGGGAAGAATCACCGTCTCCAGACCGGAACAGTGTGTCAGTTCAAACAAATACTCCCTCATCCTGGCATGTATGGTGCGGTTTCTCCTGGCCACGGCAAAACGGGATTCTATGATATCCCCGTCCTGTAGTACATTATCGCTGACCAGCATCCCTCCCGGCGCCAGAAGCCGCAGGGTATCCGGCAGAAAATGAATATACTGCCCCTTGGCCGCATCCATAAAAATCAGATCCCAGCTTCCTTCCAGCTGTCCCAGAATGTCTGAAGCGTCTCCTTCCAAAAGAGTGATCTGCCCTTCTCTTCCCGCCCTTCGAAAATTTTCTCTGGCCACAGGAATCCGTTTCTCATACTTTTCGATGGTGGTGATGCGGCACCCCTCCGGCCCATACTCGCTCATCAGCAACGCAGAAAAGCCGACAGCAGTCCCGATCTCAAGGATGCTTTTCGGCTTTAAAAGCGTCAGCAGAAATTTCAACAGGCTCTGCATGGGCCTGCGGATCACAGGAACCTGTGCCTCCAGCGCATTTTTTTCTATCTCGTCCAAAAAAGGAGAATTGCCTCTGTCAAAGGAATCGATAAAGGATGCCATTCTTTCATCAATGACCATAAATACTCCCGCCGGTTTTCCGGCCTCTACTGCTCTGTCTGACCGGTTTCATCCTCTTCTGCAGCCGAAGCCATCACCTTCATCATGTCTTCTGCCGTCATACTGGTGCTCAGCTCAAAAACTCCAGGCTTTACGTCCTTTCTGTATTCGGACAGATAATACTGCAGCACAAACAGATATTTATCCCGTATCAGACCCTTGTTCTCCAAAAGAGTCCCGATATCCGAGGCGGACATTTCTTCTGTGACAGCCACTGTCACCGTCCTTCCCTCCCCGGAGGAAATTGCCGGCTCCGTAAAGATACGATAACCGTAATCATAGCAAATAACAGCTCCCCGATAGATCAGATAAACCACTGCTATAGCTACTGCCGCTCTGATAATAGCACCCACCACAGCGCTTACGATATTCCATGCTTTCATATGTGTACTCCTCTGTCCAGACGTCCTTCCGGGCTCTCCTGCCCGGTATATCCGCCTGCTGAACCTATTACTCAAACTGCAACGCTTCAACAATACGCATATAAATATCCTGCACCATCCTGCACAGCCCCAGCTCGGCTGCCAGAAAATCTCCTACCAGGGGACTGTCCCGGAAATCCTCGTATTCCTTTTCAAACATATTCAGTCTGCCAAAATCACTATCCATATTCATCTGAAATTCATAATTTCGCTTACGGTAATCATCGATCTGCGCTTTCAGTTCCGGATACTGCTTTACCTTCTCCAATTCCTGCACATAATTTTTGTATTCCTCTGTAGACAGAATGGTCTCAATAAATTTATCGGTATCCTGATCCAGATTATTCATATCATACCTCCATACTCCTGAATGCAGAGTACAATCCTTGACATGTACTGCTTAATCCACATCCATAATAATGGGCAGAATCATGGGACGGCGCTTCGTTTTTTTCCACACAAAATCGCTGAGAACATCCTTCGTAGTATTTTTCAGCTTGCCCCAATCACGGATTCCCCTGTCAAGGCACCTCTGAATTGCCTCGTCCACGGTGCTTCTGGCCTCCTCGATCAGCTCGTCGGATTCTCTCACATAGACAAAGCCCCGGGACACGATATCCGGCCCGGCCACCAGCTGGCCGCTGGCCCTCTCCAGGCTCATAACCACCACCATAATGCCGTCCTCTGCAAGATGCTGGCGGTCACGGAGCACCACGTTGCCCACGTCTCCCACGCCCAGACCGTCCACCAGAATGGTCCCTACAGGTACCTTGCCCGACACTTTGGCGCTTTCATGATCCAGCTCCAGCACATCTCCCGAAGACAGAATAAAGGTATTCTCCTTATCGATCCCCAGGCTCTGGGCAATCTTGGCCTGCGCCTTTAAATGCTTGTACTCTCCATGAACGGGAATGGAGTACCTGGGATGAATCAATGTGTAGAGAAGCTTGATCTCCTCCTGGCAGGCGTGGCCCGACACATGAGCATCCTGAAAGATCACGTCCGCTCCCTTGCGCAGCAATTCATTAATGATCTTTGTCACCGGTTTCTCGTTTCCGGGAATGGGATTTGAGGAAAAAATTACCGTGTCCCCCGGTCCGATAGTAATCTTGCGATGCATGCTGTTGGCCATGCGGCTCAGAGCCGCCATGCTTTCCCCCTGACTTCCGGTGGTTATGATCACCTGCTTTTCATCAGGATAATTTTTCATTTGATCCAGCTCCACCAGTGTATTATCCGGTATGCTGATACAGTTCAGATTTCTGGCCGTTTCAATAATGTTTACCATACTGCGGCCTTCCACCGCTACCTTTCTTCCAAATTTGTAGGCCGTATTAATGATCTGCTGGACACGGTCCACATTGGAGGCAAAGGTCGCCACAAAAATTCTGGTATTTTTGTGTTCCTCAAACAGGGTGTCAAAGGTCTTGCCCACGGTTTTTTCCGAAGGTGTGAAACCGGGTCTCTCCGCATTGGTAGAATCGCACATCAGCGCCAGAACACCCTTCTTCCCCAGCTCGGCAAACCGCTGAAGATCGATGGCATCACCGTATACCGGAGTATAGTCCACCTTAAAATCCCCTGTATGGATCACCACGCCCGCAGGCGAATAGATCGCCAGTGCAGCAGCATCCACGATACTATGGTTTGTCTTGATAAATTCCACCCTGAATTGTCCCAGATTAATGGACTGGCCAAACTTCACCACCTTGCGCTTGGTACCTTTTACCAGGTTATGCTCCTTCAGCTTATTTTCAATGATTCCCATGGTGAGTCTGGTGGCGTACACCGGAACATTCACGTCCCGGAGCACATAGGGCAGCGCTCCTATATGATCCTCATGTCCATGGGTGATCACAAAACCCTTCACCTTGTCCAGATTATCCTTCAAATAAGTGACATCGGGAATGACCAGATCAATCCCCAGCATATCGTCAGCCGGAAAGGACAATCCGCAGTCTACCACAACAATACTGTCCTCATACTCGAAGGCAGTAATGTTCAGCCCAATTTGCTCCAGACCTCCCAAGGGGATAATCTTAAGCTTGGAAGCATTATTATTCTCTTTTTTCTTCAATCAAATCTCCTCCACATTCTATACAATAGCCGTAAAGCTTAACCTCATGATCCACCACTAAAAATCCGGTATCCGCAGTGATTCTCGCCTCCAGCTCCTCCAGCAGATCGTCCCGGAACGAGATCACCTTACCGCATTTCATACAGATCAAATGGTGATGATGGTGCTTTTCGTGGTCCTGGACGCTCCCCATCTCATAACGCACAAACCCATCATCAAAGTTGATCCGGTCGATCAGGTGCAGCTCATTGAGCAATTGTATGGTTCTATAAACAGTAGCCAGCCCGATCTCAGGGCAGCCCAGTTTTACAATTTCATAAATTTCCTCGGCAGTCAGATGCTCCTCCGGACGGGAAGCGACAGCCTCCAGTACCTGCATCCTCTGGCGCGTGACCTTCAGGCCCCTGTCCCTCAGAAGCCGGCCAAAGTCCTCTCTGTCAACTGTCATGGCCCACCAGCTCCACATCCTCAAGCAGGCTTTGAAACACCTCTGCAACGGCATTCAGCTCCCCGTCCTCCGATACAATTGCGTACACTCTCTCCTCTCCGCCATTTTCGGAAATATCCTTAAGGATCAGGGCTTCTCCGTCTCCATCTTCAAAATCCGTCACAAGAATATACTCCACCCCGCCGATTTTAGTCTGCTCCAGTACAAAAAAGTCCACGGGGTCCTCCCCCTCAGGGTGAAACGTAATCTTTTCCAACTCAGCCATTTTCTTTCTCCTGTTTTTCAGGGTCCATTTTTCTGCAGTCCAGATATCCCTGCAGGATCAGCTGTGCCGCTATCATATCCACATACTCTTTGCGGTTCTCTCTGCGGATCCCCATCTCTATCATGGCCTTATCTGCCGCCACCGTGGTCAGCCGTTCATCCCACATAGCCACGGGAACTCCCGTCCTGCGCTCCAGCTTATCCCGAAATTCCTCCGTAAGCCTCGCCCGTTCCCCTTCCGTGGCATTCATATTCTTGGGATACCCCAAAACAATCTCTTCCACCTGATATTCCAGTATCAGCTCCTCTATCCGAGCAAGCGTCCGGCGAAGCTTATTCTCCTCCTTGCGCCGGATGATTTCCACCCCCTGCGCCGTGATCAGAAGACTGTCGCTGACAGCCACCCCCACTGTCTTAGAGCCAAAATCCAAACCCATTATTCTCATATGCCGTCTCTTTTCACAATCACTCCATATGCCTGGAGCGGATGTATTCCTCCAGAAGTTCTTCCACCAGCTCGTCCCGTTCCACCTTCATGATCAGGCTTCTGGCATTTTTATGACTGGTTATATAGGTAGGGTCGCCGCTCATAATGTATCCTACGATCTGATTTACCGGATTGTACCCTTTCTCTGTCAGTGCGTCATATACCGTGTCCAGCACCGATTTTGCCCCGCTGGGATTCTCCGGTACCTTAAAATACTGTGTGTTCCCTAAGTTCTGCATACCATACCCCTTGTCCGCCTCGGCGGCACAAACACTTTTCCCCAATCTCTTTCTTACTCGTTCACAGACTCATGCAACTATCATAATACCTCATTTGCACAAAAAATACAAGCTACATGAGAATTTCTTCTGACAAAAAGCCGCTGATCTGTACTTTTGCCATCCTATTTGATGCTTTTTTATCTTCAGCCCCAACCCTCACCGCAACCTTCACATAGTCCTTTGTATGGCCTATTGCGTACATTGTTCCGTCAATTTCTCTTGTTTCTTCCAGAAGCACCTGCACCTCATGTCCTATGTATTTCCTGCGGAATTCTGCAGACTGGCGCTTTTCCAGCTCCAGCAGCTGGCTGCTCCTGGCCGTTTTTACCGACTCCGGGACCTGGTCGGGCATCGCAGCCGCAGCCGTTCCCTCTCTTCTGGAATATTTAAAAATGTGCATCTCATAAAACCGCACCTTTTCCAGAAAAGCTCTGGTCCTGGCAAACTCCTCCTCAGTCTCCCCCGGAAAGCCCACAATCACATCCGTGGTAATGGCCGGATCCTCAAATTCCCTGCGGAGATTCTCCACACTGGCAAAGTATTCCCCGGTGGTATAGTGTCTATTCATGCGTCGCAGAGTTTCGTCGCAGCCGCTCTGGAGAGAAAGGTGAAAATGGGGACAGAGCTTTGGCAGGCAGGCCAGCCGCTTTGCCGTATCCGGGCTTATAATCCTGGGTTCCAGAGACCCCAGCCGGATTCTGTCCACTTTCTCTATCCCATGAATTTTCTCCATAAGCCCGATCAGCTCTTCAATCCCATAGGAACTGATATGGATACCTGTCAGTACCACTTCCCGGTATCCCGCCTGCGCCAGCCCCCGAATCTCCTGCAGAATATCCTCTTCCCTGCGGCTTCTGGCTCTTCCTCTGGCATAGGGAATGGCGCAATAGGAGCAAAACTGGTTACAGCCATCCTGAATCTTTATATACGCTCTGGTGTGCTCCGCCGTATGCAGCAGCTGCGCCTCCTCAAATTCGTAGGTATGGGCTATATCCAGTACCGTACTGCCTTGAAGGGTCTTGTCCGGCGTTTCGGTTTCTGCTTTTCCCTCTTCCTGAAATTTCTCTCCGGTATCCGCTTTTTTTTCTGCCGGCGCTCTTTTTTCCTCCGGCTCCTCTCTCCCCTCCAGATACTCCTCCAGAATTTCTGCGATATCTCTCTTCCGGTTATTGCCGATCAGCAGATCCACACTGTGGTCCTTTTCCACCGCTTCCCGCCCTGTCTGCACATAACAGCCCGCCGCCACCACCAGTGCATCCGGATTCAGCTGTCTGGCTCTGTGCAGCATCTGCCGGCTCTTTCTGTCCGCCATATTTGTAACGGTACAGGTATTGATAATGTAAATATCTGCCCTGCCCTCAAATGGAACGATTTCATATCCTTTTTCCTGCAGCTTTTGCTGCATGATCTCTGTCTCATATGAATTGACCTTACAGCCCAGGCTGTGCAATGCAACACTCTTCATTCTGACTTCCGACACCTCTTACACTGTGTTACGGTTCACACGTGAATCCTGATGCTACTGTCCACGGCTTCGCCCCAAATAGTAACATCCCTACTTTATCCTTGCTTTGCCCCTGCTTTTTTGTATGGTTTTGTCCTTGACTTTTAGTTGCGCTCACATTAATATGTAGTCAGGAGACATGACACATATAAGGAGGTAACAAAGTGAAAACAGTACAGATTTCTTTAAATTCTATCGATAAGGTAAAATCTTTTGTAAATGACATCACCAAGTTCGACTATGACTTTGATCTGGTATCCGGAAGATACGTTATCGATGCAAAATCCATCATGGGCATCTTCAGTCTGGATCTCTCCAAGCCCATTGATCTGAACATCCATGCGGAGGATGGCGCAGACGAAGTGCTGGCGATTTTAAAGCCTTACATTGTAAATCCCGCATGACCTGAAGGAAATGTGGAAAGGCCCGGGAGGCCATGGCTTCCTGAGGCCTTTTTTATATGATACTTTTATATGATGCCTTCCTCCCGCCTTCTTCCGGATCTACTCCACTATAATCAGTTCATCCGTCTCAATGGCAGTTTTCACGAGCTCCTCTATCCTTTCGTCCAGATTATGCTCATGCCGGCGTATCACATTCACATTGGGCTTCGTCACCGGATGCTTGGCCACAAATATGGTACAGCAATCCTCATAAGGAAGAATTGAGGTTTCGAAGGTACCGATTTTCTCTGATACTTCCACGATCTCCTGCTTGTCAAAGCCGATCAGCGGACGGTATACCGGAAGCTGGCACACCTCGTTGGTGGCAATCAGTGAATTCATGGTCTGAGATGCCACCTGGCCGATACTCTCGCCGGTAATCAGGCCAAGACATCCCGTTTCCCCGGCCAGCCGCTCCGCTATACGCATCATATATCGGCGCATGATAATCGTCAGCTCCTCATGGGGACATTTTTCATGGATATAGAGCTGGATATCCGTAAAATTGATCACATGCAGGTAAATAGGTCCCGTATACCGGGATACGATCCGGGCCAGATCGATCACCTTTTGTCTGGCCCGCTCGCTGGTGAACGGAGGCGCGTGAAAATATACCGCGTCGATCTTTACCCCCCGTTTTGCTATCATATACCCGGCCACCGGGGAATCGATGCCCCCGGACAGCAGAAGCATAGCTTTGCCGCCTGTCCCCACAGGCATTCCTCCCGGCCCCGGAATAATCTTCGAATAGATATATATTTTCTCCCGAATCTCCACATTCAGCAGAATTTCCGGTTCATGCACATCCACCCTCATCTCCGGATAAGCCTTCAGAAGCGCCTCTCCCAGATCTGCGTTGATCTCCATGGACTCCTTGGGATAGTCCTTCCGGGCACGCCTGGCATGCACCTTGAAGGTTTTATTCCTATCCGGATGGACGTCTCCTACGTACTTCACCACGGTCTCACAGAGCTTTTCAAAGCCCTCATCCTCGGCATATACCACAGGACAGATACCGGAAATGCCAAACACATGCTGCAGACGTCCCACGGTCTCGTCAAAATCAAATTCTCCCTCCGCCTCCACATATATCCGACCCTGGGTCTTGTGAACGAGAAATCTTCCCTCACATTTTTTCAGGGCAAATTTGATCTGATGAACCAGCGCATCCTCAAACAGGTATCTGTTTTTTCCCTTGATTCCGATCTCGGCGTACTTTATCAAAAATGCTGTAAACATTCTTTTCCTCTCTTTCGGCTTTCACCCTCAACGACGGGTGTATTTGCGCAGCATAGGAATTTTATCATACATCATCCGTAATGTATAGTCCAATTCTTCCACGGTGGTATAAACGGAAAAGCTGAATCGTATAGTAGCGCCCAGCAAAGCCTGTTCCACGCCGATTGCCTTCAGGGTGGCCGAGGGCTGAGGCTTGCGGGCTGCGCAGGCGCTTCCCGCCGACACGTAGATTCCCTTCTCCTCCAGTGCATGAAGCAATACCTCACTGCGGACCCCCGGCACGGACACGCTGACGATATGAGGCGCCGTACCGTTTCCGTCCGCTTCCCCGGGAAGCAGACCGTTGATGCGGACTCCTTCGATCTTTCTCACCCCGTCCATAAAAAATCTCTTGCACTGGTACAGGCGTACCCTGTCCTCATCATAATGCTGATAAAGCAGCTCCGCCGCCTTTGCCATTCCAGCCGCCCCCGGCACATTGTCCGTGCCTGAACGCAGATTCCACTGCTGCCCTCCTCCGTGAATAATGGGCTGAATTCGAACCTTCTCTCCCATATACAAGAATCCGATTCCCTTGGGCCCATGAATCTTATGACCGCTGACGGACAACAGATCAATATTCATTTTCCCCGGATAAATTCTGGCCTTGCCGAAGCCCTGCACCCCGTCCACATGAAACAGCGTCTGAGGATTGATCCGCTTGATCAGAGCGCCCGCCTCCGCCACCGGCTGCAACGCGCCGATCTCATTATTGGTATGCATTATAGACACCAATATGGTTTCCGGCGTCATGGCACGCTGAAGATCCTCCAGGGATATCTGCCCCCAGGCGTTTACCGGCAGATATGTCACCCGATATCCCACAGATTCCAGATACTCACAGGTCTTCAGTACTGCCGGATGCTCCACCTGGGTGGTGATCACATGGTTACCTTTCCTGCGATTGGCAAATGCAGCGCCTATCAGCGCCAGATTGTCCGCCTCCGTTCCCCCCGAAGTAAATATGATCTCCTTTTCCCCCGCCTTCAGAAGCCCGGCCAGTGTTTCCCTGGCATAGCGCAGATATTGCTCCGCCTGCACTCCCTTCATATGGAGGCTGGAAGGATTTCCGTAATCATCACACATAATCTTTGTCATCAACTCCGCAACCTCAGGAAACACTCTTGTAGTAGCGGAATTGTCCAAATACGCTTCCATTCATTTATCTCCTAACAACTCTCATACAGCTTTTATTCATATCATATGCTGAAAGGCCTGTCCTCGACAACATTCCTCTGCCTCCGGCAAATAGCCTCCGACGGCCCGCAGCACTCATAATATCCGAAGCCCAAAAGGGCCTATTCCCCGCAGCCCTCCAGCCGATACATGATCCAGGACAGCACCGTCAGTCCCGCCGTCTCCGTTCGCAGAATCCTTTTGCCCAAGGTCACCGGCTCCACCCCGGCCTTTACGGCCAGCTCGATCTCCGTCTCCTCAAAGCCTCCCTCAGGTCCGATAAATACGGCAATGCTCTGTCCGGGAACCAGGCCGTCCACGATCTCCCGGGTCCGGTTCATCCCCCGGGCCAGCTCATAGGGAATTAATCTGACATCTGCCTCTCTTGCCTTCTCCAGGGCCTGATTAAAACTCATCACCCCGGTAACCTCCGGAATAATCCCCCGCCTGCTCTGTTTGGCGGCAGCCTCGGCAATACCCTGCCACCGGGCAGTTCTGGATGCCGCCTTTTTCTCGTCCAGCTTTGTCACGCACCGCCGGGCCGCCACCGGTATCACCTGACAGACTCCCAGCTCCACCGCCTTTTGTACGATCCACTCCATCTTGTCTGCCTTGGGAATTCCCTGAAACAGATAAACCCTGGAAGGAAGCTCCACATTGTCCTCCTTCACAAACCGCAGGCCGCATATGATCCGGTCCTCCTCCAAGGTCAGGATTCCGCAGCGATATTCCTTTCCGTCCTGTCCGTTGCTGACGCTGATCTCCTCCCCGGGCCTCATGCGGAGCACATTTTTGATATGGTTCACATCATTTCCTATAATTATGACACTTTTGTCAGTTACATTGATCTGAGCCGGTTCCACAAAAAACTGATACATTTTCTTTCCTTGTCTTTCTCCGCTTTCTGTCAGGACACAGAATCCTTTTTTGCCGTAATGCTGACCCATTCGCCCTGATAAGTTACCTCCAGCACCGTAAGCCCTGCCGCCTGAATGGCAGCCCTTACGGTCTCTTCCTTATCGTCGATAATCCCGGAGGTGATATAAATGCCGCCCGGCTTCATATGGTCCACGATCACAGGCGTCAGAGGCACCAGTACCTCCGCCAGAATATTTGCCGCCACAATATCATAGCGTCCAAAGCCGGCCTTCTCCCGGATCTGCGGATCCGAAATAATATTACCGATCAGCATGTCAAACTGCTCCGGCCTGATCCCGTTGGCCCGGCAATTCTCAGCGACAGCCTCCGCCGCACAAATATCCAGGTCCGTTCCCACCGCATGCCCTGCCCCAAACATCAGGGAAAGAATTGCCAGGATGCCGCTTCCCGTTCCCACATCCAAAAGCTCCGTTTCGGGTGTAACATATTTTCTCAGCTGGCGGATACACAGCTGAGTAGTCTCATGCATACCGGTCCCAAACGCAGTCCCCGGATCAATGTGAAGCACCATTTTCCCCTGATCCTCTCCTTTAAGCTCCTCCCAGGAGGGAATCACGAGAATATCATCAATATAAAATTGATGAAAATACTGCTTCCAGTTGTTAATCCAGTCAATATCCTCCGTCTCATCTATGGTTATGGTTCCCTCGCCGATGTCCATAAACTGCCGCAGAGATTCCAGCTCCTCCTCCACGGCCTTCCTGATCTTATCCACACTGACAGATTTGTCAGCCATGACCAGGCTTCCGTCCTCATTCTTTTCCACAAAAAAGCTTAAAAACGCAACGCCGTCGTCCTCCGGCCCCTCCGGAAGGATATCTACAAACATCTGCTCCTTTTCCAGGGCGGTCAGCGGAACCTTATCCTCAATCTGAGCCCCCTCCAATCCAATATCATAGAGGGTGCTGATAATGATATCCTCCGCCTCCGTAACGGTTCTGATCCTGAATCTAACCCATTTCATCTAAATTCTGCACCTTCTGTCCGTCTCCTTCAGGGCTCTCTGTCCCCGGCGGACATTCCTTTCCATCATTCCGATTTTCGTCTCGATCCCTTTGTCTCCTCCTGCTCTCACAGATTCCCAGTACCAAAAAAAGCAGGGGCGCGTTCATCACCTGCTGAAAGCTCACCAGGGAATTCACTGTATAAAGCGTCAGCGCCATAAAACCGGCCATATCCCTTCGATAACGTATAGCCCCGCAAAGAAACACTCCTCCATAGCAGCACACCCCCAAAATACCTGTATTCACCAGCTGGTTCAGCCACTCATTATGCGCGTTGGCAAATATGGCTCCGGCCCACCTTCCCACCAGCGACAGCATTTCCTCCGGCGGAAAAGTCCCGTAAATATACTCCGCATAGCAGTCCGGTCCGGCCCCGATCAGCTTTCCTTTCCAGTCATTTTGCAGAAATCCTCTCCAGGAAAGGCTCCAGAGGGTTCCCCTGCCATTCCCCCAATATGCTCCAAAAGGTTGTCTGGATAAATAAAGGACGGCCAGGGCCAGCAGTCCGGTCATTATCAATATCCATGCCCCGGCAGTCATGGCCTTTTCTGCCCGCCGTACCCGTTCACTTCCGCCTCCCCGCCGGCAGGCGGTCCTTTCAAGGAGCAGTAAGAACACATACAGCGCCAAACATATGATCCCCGCCAGATACCAGCCCTTCCAGGTCAGCTCCTCCGGACTGATGCCGTCTGAAGGGAGAGAATATGCCGCCCGCTGCCCTATCCTCAGAACCAGATGCCCGTAGACCGGCAGGCTGAAAAACACTCCTGCAGCCAGCGCCAAGGTTCTGCGGCATATTCTGCTGTCCTTTCGTCCCCAAAACAGCCCAAGTCCAAGACAGACCCCCGCCATTATCACCCCTGCGTCACTTCCCTGAATACACATCAAAAGCAGTCCTGCCGCAGTGATCGGATAAAGAAACACCGTCTCAATCCTGCTGCCGCTCCTAAGATACCCCGCCGCCGGAACCGCTATGGCCACACTGCAATATCCGCAGAACCAGTTGATATTTCCCACAGTAGAAAGCATATGGCTGTACTCCCAATCCCATATGGCATGTTCCGCAAAAAAGCCCATAAGGTCCTGCCCCAGCTTCTGGCCAAGCCCCAGCGCAATCACAATAAAAAAGGCTGCATTCCAAAGATACAGGGGCACGGAATTTTCCCGCCAGCTCCTTGCCGCAAAAAAATAAATTCCTACAAACAGCAGCTGAGAAAACGCCCCCATATACCACTCCCGGTATCCCGTCCAGGCCACGGAACCGTAGACACTCAAGGATGCCGAAAGCAGTACACAGATACCATACAACAGCATACAGTAATCCATGGAACTGAGCTTTACGCGCCGCACTTCTTTCCGAAGTCTGCCCTGCCACAGTCCACACCATATTTCCACCACTGCTGAAAGAATCCAGACTCCAAGACAGAACACGGTGACATTTCGGAAAAAAAAGTATTTTGTGTCCCCCAGCTGCCAATATGTCCCTTTCGTATACAGAGGCAGCACCACTGCCAATACTACTACATACAGGCCGCAAAGCAGCCTGGAAAATTCGTCCCTATCCTGCATTTTCAATCCGTCTGCTTTCCCGGCATAAGCTGGCAGCCAAGCCGCCGTCCAAGTCTATCTGCAGCAGTAAAAGGGATTGCCGCATTCTCCAGCAGCAATCCCTCACTTCTATTTGTTGAAAAACTTTTTCTTCTTACCGCCTTTTCCGTTATCCTTGCCATCCTCTCCGGACTCCTGTCCTGATGAGGATTTCGCCGCATTCAGAGAGTTTCCGGAAACCTCGTCAAACTGGCGCAAGAGCTCCTTGGCCTCATGGCTGAGCCTGTCAGGCACCTGAACCACCAGCGTCACATAATGGTCGCCGCGCACATCCTTATTTCTGCAAGAAGGCACACCCTTTCCGCGCAGCCTCACCCGGGTATCCGTCTGGGTTCCGGGCTTAACATCGTAGATCACCTTGCCGTCCACCGTATCGATCAGGATCTCCCCGCCTAACGCCGCAACGGCAAAGGACATGGAAACCGTAGAGTAAATGTCGAAGTCCTGCCTCTGGAAGATGGGATGCCTTCCCACGATAACCTCCACGATCACATCGCCCCTGGGCCCGCCGTTCACACCGGGTTCGCCCAGCCCGGGCTTGCGAATGGACTGACCGTTATCAATACCCGCAATAATATCCACGGAATACCGCTTCTTCATGGGAATATATCCGGTTCCACGGCAGTCTGCACACTTGTCGCGGATCACCTTTCCGCTTCCCTGACATTCAGGACAGGTCTGTACATTCCGAACCATGCCGAAGAAAGACTGCTGAGTAAACACCACCTGTCCCTTGCCGCCGCACTTGGAACAGGTCTCCGGACTGGTTCCCGGCTTGGCGCCGGAACCGTTACAGGTCTTGCAGGTCTCCTTTACAGTCAGATCGATTTCTTTTTTGCATCCAAAGACAGCTTCCTCAAAAGTCACACGAACACTGGTGCGCAGATTCGCTCCCTTCATAGGGCCGTTACTGGGTCCGCGGCTTCGTCCGCCTCCGAACAGGTCTCCAAATATGTCTCCGAAAATATCTCCGAAATCCGTTCCGCTGAAGTCAAACCCTCCAGGGCCTGCTCCACCGTCAAAGGCTGCATGGCCGAACTGGTCATACTGGCGTCTCTTATCAGGATCGCTCAGTACGGCGTAGGCCTCAGAAGCTTCCTTAAATTTCTTCTCGGCTTCCGCGTCTCCGGGATTCATATCCGGATGATACTTTTTTGCCAAAACACGATATGCTTTTTTGATTGCCGAGTCATCGGCATTTTTTTCAACGCCCAGGACTTCATAGTAATCTCGCTTCTGCTCTGCCATTTTATACCCCTATGCGCGCTTTAGCGCGTACCAATCAATATTTGGAAGTTTACTTCCAAAGTTCGCACCTTTTTGACGTGCGATACAGGATACTTGCGTATCCTGTATCGCCAAAATCTTTTAATATTTTACCATTATTACGTACGATGTCAACCTTTTCAGCTATTATTCTGCAACCGACTGTTTATACTTTACTATTCACGGCTTCGCCGCAGATAATAATTATACCTCTCTGAATTCTCCATCGATGATGTCGTCATCAGGGGCTGCCGCACCGCCTGCCATATCAGGGCCTGCGCCTGCTCCCATATCGGGACCTGCGCCCTGGGCCTGCTGCATATTCTCGTACATCTTTGTAAAGAGCGCCTGTGCACTGTTGGTCAGCTTTTCCTTCGCCGCCTTCAGCTCATCCAGATCGCTGTCGCTCATCTCCTGATCCTTGGTCCGATCCAGCACCGCCTTCACTGCCGCCAGATCAGCCTGTACCGCAGACTTATCACTTTCCCCAAGCTTATCGCCCACTTCCTCCAAGGCCTTCTCTGTCTGGAACACAAAGGAATCGGCATCATTTCTGGCCTCTACGGCCTCCTTGCGCTTCTTGTCCTGAGCTTCGAACTCAGCCGCCTCTTTCACAGCCCTGTCGATTTCATCATCAGACATATTGGAACCGGCGGTAATGGTAATATGCTGCTCCTTACCCGTTCCCATATCCTTGGCAGACACGTTCACAATGCCGTTGGCATCAATATCAAAGGTAACCTCGATCTGAGGTACACCTCTCCTTGCAGGAGGAATACCGTCCAGACGGAACTGTCCAAGAGACTTGTTGTCTCTGGCGAACTGTCTCTCGCCCTGCACCACATTGATATCCACTGCCGTCTGATTGTCTGCCGCCGTGGAGAAGATCTGACTCTTCTTGGTAGGGATCGTAGTATTTCTCTCGATCAGTCTGGTAGCTACGCCACCCATGGTCTCAATGGAAAGAGACAGGGGTGTCACGTCCAGAAGCAGAATATCTCCTGCACCGGCGTCGCCGGCCAGCTTGCCGCCCTGTACGGAAGCACCGATTGCCACACACTCGTCAGGGTTCAGGCTCTTGCTGGGCTCCTTGCCAGTGATCTGTCTCACCTTATCCTGTACTGCAGGGATACGGGTGGAACCGCCTACCAGCAATACCTGGCCCAGATCCGCGTTGGTGAGACCTGCGTCCTTCATGGCGTTCTGTACAGGAATGGCAGTCTTATCCACCAGATCTCTGGTCAGCTCGTCAAACTGCGCACGGCTCAGATTCATGTCAAAGTGCTTGGGGCCCTCTGCCGTCGCAGTAATGAAAGGCAGGTTAATATTGGTGGTCATAGCGCTGGAAAGCTCCTTCTTTGCCTTCTCCGCCGCTTCCTTCAGTCTCTGCATGGCCATCTTGTCGCCGGAAAGATCAACACCCTCCGCCTTTTTAAACTCGGCCAGCATCCACTGGATCACCTTATTGTCAAAATCGTCGCCGCCCAGATGGGTGTCGCCGTTAGTGGAAAGCACCTCGATTACACCGTCGCCGATCTCGATAATGGACACATCAAAGGTACCGCCGCCCAGGTCGTATACCATGATCTTCTGCTCTTTTTCGTTGTCCAGGCCGTAGGCCAGCGCAGCCGCCGTGGGCTCGTTGATGATACGCTTTACATCCAGACCGGCGATTTTGCCTGCATCCTTGGTTGCCTGACGCTGCGCATCATTGAAATATGCAGGAACGGTGATCACCGCCTCTGTTACCTTCTCACCCAGATAGCTCTCTGCGTCCGCCTTCAGCTTCTGCAGAATCATAGCTGAAATCTGCTGAGGCGAGTACCGCTTGTCGTCGATGGTTCGTCCATTGTCGGTTCCCATGTCTCTCTTGATGGAGGCAATGGTTTTCTCCGCATTGGTCACTGCCTGACGCTTTGCAGGCTCACCTACCAGTCTCTCTCCTGTCTTTGTAAATGCCACCACGGACGGTGTGGTCCTGGCCCCCTCTGCATTTGCGATAACGGTGGGCTTGCCGCCCTCCATCACAGCCACACAGCTGTTTGTGGTTCCCAGATCGATACCGATTATCTTGCTCATTTTTATTTCCTCCTGAAATCTTCATTCTATATTTGTTGTTTCATTGCTGTCTCTTTCATTTTTGCCCCGCCGGTCTCCCGACACAGGCTGCGGACCCTATTCCGTGACGGCCACCATGCTGTGCCGCACTACGGTTTCCCGGTAAGTATATCCCTTCTGCAGCTCCTGGGCCACCACGCCGGATTCGTATTCCTCGCTGGCCACCTGCATCACCGCGTTATGAAGGTTGGGATCAAACTCCTGCCCCACCGCCTCAATGGCCTTAACCCCCATATTATCCAGCTCTGTCAGCAGCTGCTTATAAATGCGGTTCATACCGTCCACGAAGGGGTCTTCCTTCTTGTCCTCCGGAACCGTGGCCAGACCTCTTTCAAAATTATCCACCACAGGAAGGATCTTCTCAATCACGCTTCTGGCTCCCGTTTCAAACATGGCGTGCTTTTCCTTTTCCGACCTGTTGCGGAAATTTTCAAACTCCGCCAGCTGACGCTTCACCTTATCCTCCAGCTGCTCGATCTGGCTTTTATAGGCGTCTGCCTTTTTATCCAGCTTCGCCTGCTTTTTGGCGGCCCTTTTTTCGGCCCAGCTCTTGGGATCCATACCCTCTGCCCCGTTTTCATCTTCGTCTCCGGAGCCTTCCTCTTCATCCGTGATATCTTCGTCTGAAGCACCCTCTTTGGCCCCACAGGCCCCGGCATCCCCTGCCGTTTCCTCCTCCGGCCTTTCTGTCTCACCCTCCGCCGTTTTCACAGCTTCTGCCGCCGTTTCCTCTGTCTCAGAAGTCGTCTGCTCTTCCATGCCCTTTTCCATTTCCTGTTCCGCCATATCACTCAGTCCTTTCTGTCTGTTCGTCCTTCCTGTACAGCTCATCCAGCTGTGTCTGTATTGTCCTCAGGGTGCCAACCACCTTGTCATAATCCATCCGTTTGGGGCCCACGATACCGATGGTTCCTCTCATACCGCCCCCAAGCTCATAGGCGGCTGTGACCACGCTGCAGTCCCTCATGCTCTGTACCGGCGTCTCCGCACCGATGTACACCTGAATCCCCGTATTCTCTCCCTCTGTGTAAGCCTCCTGGAGCAGCTCTCCCAGAAGCTGCTTCTCCTCAAAGGTATTGATCAGCTCGCTGGCCTTCTGCTGATCCGCCAGCTCAGGATAACGGAAAATATTGTTGGTGCCGCTGGTGTAGATCTCCAGATCCTCCTCCGCCCGAATGGCCTCCGCCACCGCGTCGATGACCCCGCTCACAATGGAGCTGTGAATCCCCGCCTGCTGCTTCATGGCAGCTATCATTCCCAGACTGATCTCGTCGATGGACAGCCCGTTTAAATGGGTATTCAGCAAAATGTTCAGCTTCAGTATGGTCTCGTCTTCCAGATCCTCCTCCACCGGAAGGATGTTATTTTTAATCACATTGCCCTCAATGACAATGACCGCCAGCAGCTGCCTTGCATCCACCCGGGAAAGCTGCAGAAACTTCAGCTTGCTGCGCTTGGCCTGGGGCGCGGAAATCAAAGTTGCATACTGGGTATTCTGGGCCAGAACCCTGGCCACCTGCTTTAACAGCGTCTCCATTTTATCCTGACGCTGCACCAGCATATCCTTCATTTCAATAACTTCCCGCTCCTTTTCCTCCATCATGGTGTCCACATAGAGGCGGTAGCCTTTATCCGAAGGAATCCGCCCTGCCGACGTATGAGGCTGCAGAATATATCCCATTTCCTCCAGATCGGCCATCTCGTTCCGTATAGTTGCAGAACTGAGGTTCAGATCGGTATACCTGGAAATGGTTCTGCTGCCAACCGGCTCCCCTGTCTCCAGGTAGTTGCGGATGACCGCCTGCAGGATTTTCTTTTTTCTCTCATCCAGCTCCACTCCAAGTTCCTCCTCCGGGCTGTTAGCACTCATTAAAGGGGAGTGCTAACATTTACTAACCATAAAATAGCACTTCGGTTATACGTTGTCAACTGATTTCAGGGAAAATAATTCTAAAATAAATCTAAAGATCTGCGGAAACGCAAAAAGACCGTGGTTCGAAAACCGCGGTCCCTTTTCATTCTCTTTCCGCTTTTTATGTTTCTCAAATCTGGAAGCTTCCCATAAAGTCCTTGTTCATTACATAATATACCGTATTCTCCTCGGGCTTCACATACAGCTCCACGCTGGTCAGGTCTCCCACCTTCTGCTTCAGATCGTACTTCCATACGTCCCTGGCAATTTTCATGAGATCCTCTTCCGTATACGACTTTCCGGCAAACTGCAGATGAATGGCCGCCTTCACTTCCTTCTTGGGCTTTCTTCCGGGCTTTGCCGCCGGAGACTTCTCTGCCCTGGCTTTTCCGGCAGTCTCTTTCTTTACTGTCTCCTTCTTTGCCGCCGCCGGTTTGCGTCCCGGCGTCTTTTTCTCTTTCTTGGGTTCTGCTTCTACTGTTTCCGCTTTTGTCTCAACCGCAACGTCTGCCTCGTTCTCTACTGTCTGATTTTCTTCTGTCATGGGCGCGGGGGTTTTAACGGCCTCTTCTGCAGCCTTTGTCGCAGGCTTTGTTGATTTCCTCGGTGCCATATTTTTCCTCTCCCTTCTGGCAACATCTTGATGCACTGTTTTCCGCCGCCGTCACTTCAACGGCACAAATATTCCAGTGCGTTTCGCTCCCCTCGGCAGGCCGGTAAAGAGCCAAAATCCTATTTCTGCATTCTGCCTGCCAAAAACAGTGTATTCTATCTTACACAAAATGTCAACCATTTGATGACATATAATAGTTCAGACGGTAACAGTTCAGCCCTCACATAATAAAAGCTGAGCCGCATAAGCAGCGTCGGATGCAACAGCCATAGCACGCCTTATCACCTTATGAGGAAAAACAGCAGCACCACCGCGCCCAGCACGATGCGATACCACCCGAACACCTTAAAGTCATGCTTCTTAATATACCCCATCAGGAATCGAAGCACGAACAGGGATACCACAAAGGACACCACCGTGCCAATGGCCAGCAGAACCAGCTCCACAGAGGTAAACGCGAACCCGAACTTTACCACCTTCAGAAGGCTTGCCCCAAACATCACGGGAATGGCCAGGAAAAATGTATACTCCGCCGCCACGGTTCTGGAAATGCCGATCAGAAGGGCTCCTACAATGGTGGCGCCGGAGCGGGAGGTTCCCGGAAACACCGCGGCAATCACCTGAAAAACACCGATCATTAAAGCCGTCTGGTATGTAATTTCCGACAATGCCGTCACCTTTGGCATTCTGCTCTTATTCCAGTTCTCAATCACAATAAAAGCAACACCAAAAATAATCAAAGCCAGCGCCACACAGGTGGGATTATAAAACAACGCATTGAATACGTCATCAAACAAAATTCCGATCACTGCCGCCGGAACACAGGACACTAGAATCTTAAACCACAGCACCCATATATCCTTTTTGAAATAAGAAGCTATACCTGTCTGTCCCTGCCGCTCCTTTTTGGTCAGGGCAAAGGGCCATATCTGCCCCCAGAACAGCACCACCACCGCCAGGATTGCTCCCAGCTGAATCACCACATCAAACATATCAAAAAATCCTTCGCTGGTTCCCTGAAAGGGGATCAACTGCTCCACCAGGATCAGATGCCCTGTGCTGCTGATCGGCAGCCATTCCGTGACACCCTCCACAATGCCGTAAATAATTGCTTTAATAATCTCTAACATATATTATACTCCTCCTTCTGCACCATTTGCTTTCTCAGAGCCTTCCGTACTATTTCCTGCTCTGATTCCTTCAGCGCTTTTTAACTGCAGACCAGTCCCTTTACGCATCCTTCAGAAATTCCATAAGCTCCTGAAAGCATCCCGCCGCATCGTCATAGCCCTCCTGATACAGCTTCTGTAGTCTCTCCCTGTCCTTCTCCACCCGGCCCACATTGCTGGCCTGCCTGGGACGGATCACAAAGGCCTTCCCCTCCTGCTGCTGACGCATAATATACTCCACCTGCTCGTTATAGTCAATATGGCGCTGGGCCATCAGCTCCGTAACTTTCGGGTATTTGAAATATCTGGCCTTAATCAAGGCCAGCTGGGAGGTTGGCTGCCGCACAAAGCCCTCCTCCTTGGTCATGACCACCACATTCTTCCGGTTTCCGTCCAACACAGATTTCTGCAGCGGAATAGAGTCGCTGATACCTCCGTCCAGATACAGCCTTCCGTCGATTTTCACATTGCGGGATACCAGCGGAAGGGATGCGGATGCCCTGATTTTCTCAATATCCTTTTTCATGTCCCGGATGCGGAAATATTCCGGCCTGCCCGTCTCAATGTCCGTGGCCACGCTGAAGGCCCTTCCCTGATACCGGTTAAAGGCCTCATAGTCATAAGGATACAGATAATCCGGAATCAAATGATAGCAGGTACCCGCATGGAACAGATCCCCTGTGGTCAACAGGCTTCGGATGCCGCAGTATCTCTTGGTATCCAGATAGTCCACATTGATGTCAAAGGCTCTCCCCCTCTGCTTCGACAGATAACTGCACATGTGGCAGGCTCCCGCCGATACTCCATATACGCTGGAAAACATAATGTCCTTATCCAGAAAAAAATCCAGCACTCCCGCCGTGTAGACCCCCTTCATTCCGCCGCCTTCCAAAACCAGTCCCGCCTGATACATACATATTCCTCCTTCGCGCCATTCATGAACCTTACATAGCTTCTCTGCGCCGTTTCGTTTTTGTTTCCATACCCCCGTGCGCATATAAAAAGGGGGTTTACACACTTATCACCCGTACTGCTCCTTCACAAACCGGCGCAGTGCCCCCAGAGATCTTTCCACCTTCTCCGTGTCGATACAGTAAGCCATCCGAAAATATCCCGGTGCGCCAAAGGTATCCCCCGGCACCAGTACCAGATCATATTCCAAAGCCTTCTGACAGAATATCTTTGCATCCTCCTCCAGCGCTTTGGGGAAAATATAAAAGGTTCCCCCAGGCTTCACACAGGTAAAGCCCAGCCCCGTCAATTCCCGATACAGCAGCTTCATATTCGTCTCGTAGACCCCCAGATCCGCCGTCTGCTCCAGCACCCGGGCCACTGCCAGCTGAATAATGGAAGGCGGACAATTGTGTCCGATCCCTCTGGAAATCTGTCCGCACATGGCTGCCATGTCCTTCCCGTCCCGGCAATATGGATTCACGGCCACGTAGCCAATCCGTTCTCCCGGCAGGGACAAAGACTTGGAAAATGAATAACACATAATTGTATTTTCATAAAAGGCCGAGACAAAGGGCGCCTCCACACCTTCAAACACGATCTCCCGATAAGGCTCGTCGGAGATCAGATATATATCATGACCGTATTGCTGGGATCTTTCTCGAAGCAGCCTTGCCAGACCTTCAAGAGTATCTGCGGAATACACCACCCCGGAAGGGTTGTTGGGCGTGTTAATCAGAACCGCCGCCGTTTTCTCCGTCAGCATTTCCTCAAGCCCTTCAAAATTGATCTGAAAGCTCTCCGTGTCCGCAGGCACCACCTTCAGCACCGCCCCCGTCAGGTCCACATAGGGATGGTACTCCGGGAAAAAGGGAGCAAATGTCAGAATTTCCTCTCCTGCCTGTGCCACCAGACGGAAAGCATGAGCCAACGCTCCCGCCGCACCGGACGCCATAAAAATATGCTCTTTGCGGTAAGGCAGACCAAACCTTTTTTCCAAAGAAGCCGCCACCGCCTCTCTGACGCTGTCAATCCCCAGGCTGGGGCTATAGCCGTGAAGCTCTCCCGATTCCCTTGTGGAAAGCAGCTCGATCATCCCATCGGTAAAATCCCGGGGCACCGGAACCGAAGGATTCCCCAGGCTGTAATCGAACACATTCTCATAACCGATCTGGCGGCCTCTTGCAGAGGCAAACTCGGAAAGCTGTCTGATAACAGATTTCCCTGATAACATATCCTTATACTTCTGAACCAGCATTTTATGTCTTCCTTTCCTGTCCGGCTAATCTATCAATCGATACGATTTTACCACATATTTTCCCCTGTTTCCACACATTTGATCTTTGCATTTCTTAACTTTTACTGTAAAAGTCCTGTATCATGCCTGCGGAAACCGCGCAGTCCGAATAAGCTCCCTTGCATATCAACGGAAGCCCCCGGGTGAACGGAAACACGGCCCTGGCACTGCAGGAAATGGAAAAGGTTTTTGTAAAGGAAGGAATAGAGACGGAAATCATCCAGATCGGAAACCGGGATATCCGGGGATGCATTGCCTGCGGAAGATGTTCGGAAAATGGAAAGTGCGTCTTTGACGATATTGTCAATGAAATTGCGCCGAAATTTCAGGCCTGCGACGGTCTGGTGGTGGGAAGTCCGGTGTACTATGCCTCTGCCAACGCCACTCTTGTGGCATTTCTCACCAGGCTGTTCTACAGTACTCCCTTTGACAAAACCATGAAAGTGGGTGCAAGCGTAGTAGCCGCCAGAAGAGGAGGCCTGTCCTCCACCTTTGACGAGCTGAACAAATTCTTCACTATCAGCGGTATGCCCATAGCCTCCAGTCAGTACTGGAACAGCATTCACGGAAGAGCTCCGGGAGAAGCCGCCCAGAACGCGGAAGGCCTGCAGACCATGAGAACACTGGCCGCAAATATGACCTTCCTGATGAAAAGCATTGCCCTGGGAAAAGAAGCCTATGGTCTGCCGGAGAAGGAAGAGCATTGCTGGACCCATTTCATACGGTAAACTGCAATGCCGGATTACAATGCTCCCAAGAGATGCATCGTTTAAGAACCACATCCCGCAAAGAACCGCGCCCCTTAAAGGCGCGGTTCTTCTTCTGCCCAGACCAGAGCGCATTTTACCGCGCGCATCCAGCCCTTCAGCAGCTGCTCCCGCCTTTCCCTGTCCATGACAGGAGCAAAGGCTGCACCCAGCTGCCAGTTTTCCCGAATTTCTCCCTGATCCTTCCAATATCCCACTGCCAGTCCGGCAAGGTACGCCGCTCCCAGCGCCGTGGTCTCAATACACTGGGGTCTGTCTACCTGGGTATCTATAATATCTGCCTGAAACTGCATCAGAAAGTCATTGGCACTGGCTCCCCCGTCCACCTTCAGACTCTTTAGATGAATACCGCTGTCCTGTTCCATGGCCTTCAGCACGTCGGCGGTCTGATAGGCAATGGCCTCCAGCGCAGCACGGATAAAATGCTCCTTTGTACAGCCCCGGGTAAGTCCCACCACCGTCCCTCTGGCATATTGGTTCCAGTAGGGGGCGCCCATACCCGCAAAGGCAGGCACCACGTACACCCCGGCAGTATCCTCCACTGCCTGACAATACTCCTGAGACTGAGCGGCGCTTTTAAGCATCCGCATACTGTCCCGGAGCCACTGGACGCCTGCTCCTGCCACAAACACACTGCCCTCCAGGGCATACTGAGGCTTTTCCGAGGTCCCCGCCGCAATGGTGGTCAAAAGCCCGGACCGGGAAGCAATAGCCTGCTCTCCCGTATTCATCAGCAGAAAGCACCCTGTCCCATATGTATTCTTGGCCTCACCCTGTTCGAAACAGCACTGCCCGAACAGCGCCGCCTGCTGGTCTCCCGCGGCTCCTGCAATGGGAATTTCTCCTCCCAGCACAGAGGAATCCGTATGGCCGAAGAGGCAGCTGGAAGGCGCCACCCTGGGCAGAATGCTCTCAGGTATGCCGAAGCGCTCCATAATTTCCCCATCCCAGCAGAGCCGGTGAATATCATAGAGCATGGTTCTGGAGGCATTGGTATAATCCGTCACATGGACCGTTCCCTTGGTCAGGTTCCAGATCAGCCAGGTATCCACTGTCCCGAAAAGGATCTCTCCCGCCTCCGCCTTCTCCCTGACCCCGGGCACATTTTGGAGGATCCAGGCAATCTTGGAGGCGCTGAAATAGGCGTCCGGAATCAATCCTGTCTTCTCCCGGATTTTTTTATCAAAGCCATCCCTTTTCAGCTCGTCGATCATGTCCGACGTTCGGCGGCACTGCCACACAATGGCATTGTACACCGGCTCCCCCGTGCGTTTATCCCATAGGATCGTGGTTTCCCTCTGATTGGTGATTCCGATAGCGGCAATCTGTTCTGCCTTAGCCCCCACTATAGCCATGCATTCCGTAGCCACCGCCAGCTGAGAGGACCAGATTTCCATGGGATTGTGCTCCACCCAGCCGGGCTGAGGATAAATCTGGGTAAATTCCTTCTGCGCCATGGAGCAGATGCTGCCGGAATGATCAAACAAAATACATCTGGAGCTGGTGGTACCCTGATCCAAAGCCATTATATAATTTTGATAATAGAATCCTGCTTTGGATTCCATTATATATTTCTGCATAGTTACCCCTTTCTGTCCGCGGCGCGGATCTCCTGGAAGTCCTGCTATATCTCTTTTGTTTTTTCACCTACATTCGCCGTGACCACCACGTCCACACCGGTGCCGCACACATTGCTCAGCGCCACATCCCCGATGTGAACCGGGGCCTCCAGCTCCGTTTCCTTTAAAGCACGGACACAGTCCATTATCAATCCCTTGGGAATATCGGACGCGGTTTTTACCGGGGCCACCGCCAGCTCTCCCCCTATCACCCGCACCAGGCTGGTGACGATACGTCTGGGATCCGTCAGTTCCTTGGTAACGTAATCCGCCCCCCTGGGGCAGGTATTCCCCGTGATCTGACCGATCCTGCCGTCCTCCAGCTCCACTGTCACATTGCATCCCAAAGGACATCCTATGCAGACCAGCTCCCTGCACTCTTTGCTTCCGCCTGTTTCCATATCCGTCATTCCTCTCTTTGCGTTCCCGATCCTTTTACAGCCGTCCCTGTCCATCCATGATACAATATCTGAATCTCAGATACCGCTATGCCCAAAAGGGACAGTCACCGACTTTTACGACAGATTTTGCTGCTCTTCAATAGACAATATGATCTCCCCGAGGTTTCCTGCCCGCTCCAGATCTTCCCGCTTCAGAACCACCTGTTCCATCTCCCCGGGGGCCATCACCCGTTTCTTCCTCCTGCTGACCACATTTCCGTCAAAGGCCACCGTCAGCGCCGCGTCCCGATAAACGTTTCCCACCCGGAAACGAACCACCTGCTTTTCCTCCATCCTGTCGAGATCAATGAAAGCCGGCACCGTATATCGGACTCCCTTCACCGCCCGGATGGGGATCCTGCGCCCGGATCTTTTAAGCCCGCCGCCCAGGTATGCCGCCGCCTTCCTTCCGGCCTGAGCCGCCTCCTCGGACACATAGTCAACCAGATCATGTACATGAAGCACATTTCCGCAGGCAAACACACCCCCCTTGTCCGTCTCCAGGCTCTCGTCCACCAGGGGACCGTTGGTTACCGGATTCATAGCCACGCCCAGTCCGTCCGAAAGCTCATTTTCCGGGATCAGCCCGCAGGACAAAAGCAGCGTGTCGCAGGGAATTTCTTCCTCCGTGCCGGGTATGGGCCGGGAATTCTCATCCACCTGTGCCACCGTCACCGCCTCCACACGCTCCTTTCCTTTGATGTCCACCACGGTAGTTTGCAGCTTCAAAGGAATTCCGAAATCATCCAGACACTGTACTATGTTTCTCTTCAGTCCGCCGGAATAGGGCATCAGCTCCGCCACCAGCTTTACCTTAGCGCCCTCCAGCGTCATGCGGCGGGCCATGATTAATCCGATATCCCCGGATCCCAGGATCACTACCTCACTTCCCGGCATCCTGCCCTCCATATTCACATATCGCTGGGCCGTACCCGCGGAATAAATGCCCGCCGGACGATACCCGGGAATATTCAGCGCCCCTCTGGAACGCTCCCTGCATCCCATAGCCAGCACGACGGCTCTGGCCCGGATGGTTACGAGTCCGTCCTCCCGGTTCATAACGGTGATAAGCTTCACCGGTCTGTCCTCTCCCTCTTCTCCGGGTCCTTCCGCCAGATCTACCACCATGGTATTTAACCGGCAGGGGATCTCCAGCTCCCGAACCTTCTCAATATATCTTTCGGCGTACTCCGGTCCGGTCAGCTCCTCCCGAAAGGTGTGCAGGCCAAAGCCGTTATGAATACACTGGTTCAGAATACCTCCCAGCCGTGCGTCCCTTTCCAAAATCAGCAGATCCTCCACGCCCTCCTCCTTCGCCGCTATGGCGGCGGCCAGACCTGCGGGGCCTCCTCCTATGATTACCAAATCTTTTTTCATTCGCCGCTCCTTATTCTATTTCACTCTTATCATATACCGCCGGCAGTATTTTCGCTTTCCTGCGAAACAAGAAATTCCGACCCGGGATCGTTCTTGCAGATCTCACTGATATCCTTCCCCAGCTCTCTGGCCAAAATTTCCACCGTTCTGGGGGAACAGAATCCCGCCTGGCACCTGCCCATTCCTGCTCTGGTACGTCGTTTGATGCCGTCCAGGGTGGTGGCCCCCAGAGGTCTGTGGATAGCGTCCACAATCTCTCCCTCCGTCACCAGCTCGCATCGGCATACCACATTGGCATAAAGAGGGTTCTCCGCGATCAGCCTCCGGCGCTGCTCCTCCGAAGCGGTCTCCATGCAGGGAATCCCCTTCCTCACGGCCTTGAAGTCTGCCTTCTTCTCCGCGGACAAATACATTTGCACCTCCCCGGCCAGATACCTGCCGATGGCCGGCGCACAGGTAAGACCCGGGGATTCGATACCGGCAGCGTCAAAAAATCCCGGAGCATCCTTTGGCTGTCCCAAAATGAAATCTCCATTTTCTTCATGGGCCCGCAGGCCGGCAAAGGAAGTGATCACCTGCCTGGAGGGAAGCGCTCTTACGCTCAAGGCGGCTCGCTTCAGCACATCCTCCAATCCCTCCTTTGTGGTATTCACCGCTTCCGCGTCCTCCACATCCACGGCGGTAGGACCTGCCAGCAGATTGCCGTGGACGGTGGGAGTCACCAGCACTCCCTTTCCGTATATGGTAGGCAGCTGGAACAATGTACGGCTCACATATCCCCCTGCCTTTTTATCCATCAGGCAGTACTCGCCCTTTCTGGGAATGATCCGGATCTTTTCCCCGCTGACCATATTGTGGAAACGGTCAGCATAAACGCCGGCGGCATTCACGACCACCTTTGTCTCAAAAATCCCTCGGTTTGTGGTCAGACGATATCCTTCTCCCAGCTTTTCCACATTCTGCACTTCTGTGTTCAAGTGAAATTCCACTCCGTTCTCCGCGGCGTTTTCCGCCAGAGCTATGGTCAGGCCGAAGGGACAGACGATCCCTCCCGAAGGCGCGTAAAGAGCAGCCACTGCCTGGCCGGACACATTGGGCTCCAGCTGCCGCACCTGCTCTCCCTCCAAAATCTGAAGTCCTTCCACACCGTTCTGAATCCCCTGTTCATAAAGCTTCTGAAGAGCAGGTCTGTCCTCCTCCCGGAAACACAGCACCAGCGAGCCGTTTCTCCGATAGGGAAAATCCAGTTCCCTGGACAGCGACTCCATTATCCTGCTTCCCTCCACATTGAGCTGCGCTTTCCTGCTTCCCGGCACAGCATCAAAGCCGGCATGGGCAATCCCGCTGTTTGCCTTGGAGGTTCCCTCGCACACATCCGAGGCCCGCTCAAGCACCTGCACTCTCAATTCAAAGCGGGACAATTCTCTGGCGATGGCACATCCTGTCACGCCTGCGCCGATTACGATCACATCCGTCATAAGTCTTCTCCTTGTCTGTCTCCTGACCCTCGTGGCATTCGTCAAGGTCCCTTCCCTGCCGATCCTTTTCTATATGATTCAGTATAGCATTTCTGCCTCTCTTTTACCACCCTCGCATCCTGAAATTTTAATAAACATCATTTCTTCCACATAAAAAAGCAGCAACTCATTTTCGGGCGTACTGCTTTTATGTACTGCTATCATAAGGCGGCGGCTATTTTGTTTTCATATGACTACCATTTTACAAACAAGAGCTGCTCACATAATTGCATTCTGTCAAGCTCTATGAAGTGATTGCCGCCGCCAAGAGTGCCCAGGCTTTTCTCCGCTTTCTGCCTGTTGATATGCCTGGCGCAGTGAAGCTTATCATAAGGGAATTCCTCCGCCATATGGTGCGGCTCCTTCCTTATGGCAAACCCTGAGGGCACATTCTCCCGAATGACCCGGTCCAGCTTCTGAAATTCCGCATTATTTTTATTCAGTTTTACGCAGGTCATACCGCAGCCCATATCCACTCCCAGAAGCTGTGGGATTACTTTGCCCGTGACGATCATGGATAAACCGATGGGCCCCACCTTGCCGGGATGGATATCCGGCATCAGGCGTATTCTGCTGCCCTCCGCCACCTGGTTGTCACATATCAATTTTACCTGGGCCTCCGCGTACTGTTCCACATCGTCCGTAAATATTTTTGCTTCGGCGTAAATGCCTTTTACTGTTTTCATATGATTTTCGTCTCCTTAAAAATTCCTATCTTCCTAAAAATGGGCGCAAAAAAAGCACCCCAAAGGTGCCGCCACAGCAAAACTATCTATCATACCTGCGGAGCGCTGTACCTTTGATAATCGGTTTCACTATTTTGTTTTGATGTTGTCTGTTGTTATTCTGCACGGTAAGCCCTCCTTTCCGGAATCTCTTTCTATTTTGGTAACCAATTCATGGTAACACAAAGGCTGCAGATTGGCAAGCAGAAAAAAATTTCATGCCCACAGAATAATTTACGGCTTCAAAGCCCGCAAACCCTTGATTTTACAGCAAAAATTAGCCCCGATGAATCTCTCCACCGGGGCTTTGTAACAGGGCTACAAGGATTCGAACCTTGAAATGACGGAGTCAGAGTCCGTTGCCTTACCGTTTGGCGATAGCCCTATTTCTCACTACTTGATGAATTATACACGAAGTATTTCCATTTTGCAATACCTAAATACAAAAAACAGAAAAAAATTTTACACCGTGGCAGCAGTTCAGACAAGCCGCCGAACTGTTACCACGCCTTTTCACCTTTTGCCGGAATCCTTTTGCGGCAATTTTCTACGCCTTCCACCTCTCCAGCGTCGGGAAATATTTCCTCAGACCTTCCTTGGCCTCCTCCAGAGTCCTGGCGCGGCCTCCCTCCACTTCAAAGGGCGCGCAGAATTCCACCATGCCTTCCATGTCACAGTCCTGTACAAAGGCACCACCCTTATAGCAATAACAGCAATACAGCTCGTTGCTGCTGCCGTCCTTCTCCGTTCCATACTGGTCCTCCTGCATGGGCATTCCGCAGCTTTGGCAGATTTTCAGTTCCTGATTTTGTTTTTCCATGTACTCATCCTCCAGTTTCAATAGTCTTTCGAAATATATTCATGCCCGGCGCCTCCGGAACATATAACCACTATACTATTTTAAACTTGACAAGTGCATGTCATATTTTAAAAATATCAGAATTTAATCAATTCATTCACCGCCTGTTCCCAGCACTCCTCCGGTATATTGGGCCAGCTGCATTCTCCAAGTTTATCCCTGCATAACATCATTGCCCTCTCCAAAACAACGCCATGGGATATTTCACCTGTTCTCAGAAAATTTTCTGATATCTTGCACCAGTATGGCGCTTTCCTGCTTAGTCCCGAAGAATGCAGCTCTGCAATAACATTTTCAACATTATATTCCAGGCTGATAAACTCATAATCCCATTTGGCCTGCATTCCTTTCAAAATCATAAATTGTGCCCTGCCGCCGCTATTCATTGAAAAGCCTGCGGAGCCGGAATTCAGCACTATTTTTCCGTTATGCTCTATCTTTCCCTGTATATGGGTATGTCCGCATAAAATATAATCGCTGACATTATTTTCCATAATCAGAAAAGTTCTTTCATCGTCAGGCAGCAGCTTTTCATTGGCTTTTCGAGGTGAACCATGGCAAATTGTTATTGGAGGCAGGCCGTGGAATTCAAGTTCCATTTTAAATGGAAGAGTCTTAAAAAAGTGCATATCCTTTTTGGTTAAATTGTGATATGTATAATAAAGGCACCCCGTAGTTGAATCATATTCCTTCCAGCCCCCGGGCTGATCTTCATAATCTATCCAATAATCTTCCTTATTTCCCTTAATAAAAAAGCATCTATACTTATCCTTCACCGAATATAGAATGTCCATTGTTTTTTGAGGGTATGCCAGTTCACCAAGATAGTCTCCCAGAAAAATGAAGGTTTCTATCCCTCTGTTTACGGCATAAAGCAGACATTTTTGCAAAGCGGCACCATTGCCATGTATATCTGATAATACTGCTATATTCAACATTTGTCTTCCCCTTCCTGCTCCTGATTTTCCTTCTCCTGACTTTTCTGCTCTCCCTCATAATACTCCCACATTCGTCGGATCCTCCTTCCCATCTCCCGGCGGATCCATTCCGGCTCCAGCACCCTGGCGCTGTCCCCAAAGGCCAGGATCATCCCATAAACCCAGTCGTCCACCAGATAATGAAGCCGGATTTCAAAATCTCCCTGGGGAAGTACTGTGATCTCGTCCTCCTCAAACCGGTCATAAACTCGGTAGGCCTCCTTCCGGTCAATGTGTACCACTACCTCCGTATAGACCGGTTCCTCCTTCGGAAGTCCATTTTCTTCACAGGCTTCCGGAAGCTTATCCGCTTTCACTTTACTGTTTTCACAGCCGCCGTCCGCACCGCCGGAATTCATATGTCCGGCCTGCGTTTGCCCGGCCTGCGTATACCCGGCTTCGATATGTCTGACCTCAAAGATCTCCTCCAGAACCTCTACCCGCTTCATGCGCAGAACCTTGAACAGTCTCATAGCCTTTCTGGTGCGGCACCAGGCCCGCACATACCAGGTATATTCTTTAAAAAGAAGCTGCACCGGCTCTGCCTGCCTCCTGCTCATATCCCCATACTGCCCATAGTAGTCAAAAGTCATTACCCTTCTTCCCAAAATAGCCTCTCGGATTTGATCGAACAGCTCTCCCCGTCTGCCGCTCCAATCCGAAAAGTCTATGGAGACCCAGCTTACAGGATCTGCCTTAAAAAATGTTCCCAGCTTTTCAAGAATTTCCCCCTCTCCCAGGGCTCCCGTCTCCTGCATGCTGGCAAGGGCAGCCAGGATCTTTTGCTGTTCTTCCTGGGAAAGCAGACGCTTATCCAGCACAAAGCGATCCATCAGCCTGATCCCTCCGCCTTTTCCCCTGCTGGCATAAACCGGAATGCCCGCCATGGACAGGCTTTCCACATCCCGGTAGACTGTCCTCTGGGAAACCTCAAAGCGCTGCGCCAGCTCCTGCGCCGTCACGGTTCCCCTGTCCATTAATATATAGATCATTTCCAGCTGTCTGTTTATCATTCTTCCACCCCGGCGGGCCATTTGGCCCCTTCCGCATAGTAATACTGCAGTAAAAGCCTCACCACCCGGCTGTAGCTTACCTTTCCGTCAGATACCCCGTTAACCTTAAGATTTGTGTCTATAAAAACATCCGCCGCCTTGTCCACTACCTCCGTATCGATCAAGGCGCTTTCATTTATACGATTCCATTCCTCTTCTGTCACAAATATATTATCCTCCCATACCTGTTCCGAGATGGCGGCAGGCGGCACCCTTTCCGCAGCTGCTTCAAACGCCTCCGGATTCCCCTTACGGGCCTTGACCAGATCATTATACAGATAATTCAGCACACTGAGATAACCTGCATACTGAAAAAATTCATCCTCTGACCTTACACAGGCCAGATAACCGATAAAATTTGCCTCATCCTCAAAAATATAGCCCCGCAGATGCGCCAATTCATGGCACATGGTAGACGGAATATTTAAAATGTGCATCACGTCATTATAATTGGCCTCCATGGAAAAAGGGAAGTAGTACCCCTGCATATACTGCTGGCACATAAAATCCGAAAAAAACAGTGCCTTTGGGCGGGGATAATATCCGTCCAGCTGAGGATACTCCGCTCCGAGACTCTTCATCACCATCCTGGCCGTATCCGCCATAGCCGCAGCCTCTCCGCCGGCATCATTTCCTTTTTTTGCGCTTACATACACCGCCATTCCTGTACCGTCTCTCTGTATGCACTGTGACAGCCGATTGCACTCCTCCGCCACCATATTGTAAAGCCTTATAGTCTCCTCTAAAGTATATTCCCGGTCATTTTCCCCAAAATAATGCTCCGAAAAAGTGGATGCATGATACAGAATAAAGCAGTTTAATGTCATAATTAAGCAGACACCCAGGAACGTCCAGGCAAAGAACAGGAAGAAACGCCTGACACCCCTTTCAAATCCGGCATATCTGTCGGCCTGACCAAGGGTTCCCCTTTCACCCTTTCTTTCTCCGGATGCTTTCTTTTTCCAACAATCCTGAATTACACTGCACAGCCTGACGGCTGCCCATGCAATCCCCAGCAAAACTGCCGCCGTCACCAGCGCCAGCCCTGCTGCAAGCATCCACTCCCCCACGGAAAAGGGAAATAAGCCTGTCAGCCTGCCATATGTGCCCACCCACACAGGAAACACATGGGCAATATACCAGTCACAGAAAGCTGTACTGTTCCAGGCTGCTGCATTCAGCGCAGCGATAACCACCCACATACACAGATACAGTATCCATAATTTTTTCCGTTTCCTTTTCTTATCCAATATGACTGTCTCCTCTCATGCAGACCTGCTTCACAACAGCTTTCCTGCGTTACTCCCATCGATACCCGCAAATATACATTTCTTTTGAAAATTCCCCCATGTACAGCAAAGGAGCCGCAGCCTTCACAGGCCGCAGCTCCTGGTTGTTTCAATATATGCGCATATTACTCATAAGAAATGCAGTTCTCAAAGGAGTCCCATATGCAGCAGATCCAGGTTTTTCCCTGATTCAGCACGATCTCATTGCCGCTTTCGTCAAAGAACAGATTCGGCTCATTGTCGCCGCTGCGGCGCCAGGTTCCCTTGATCACCTTTCCGTTGGTGAACACATAGGCATTTCCGGAGCCTGTGTGATCAAACTTCAGATAATCATAGCTGGGATCATCCGGCAGTCTCTCCTCGCCGTGGCAGACCTTAAAGACAACATTGGTCACCGCCAGCTGCTCGCCGTTCATCTCGTCAATATGGTTCTCTCTGTACTGAGTACGGTAATAAAGTCTGTCCTCCGGATTGTATGTAAAGCAGGGATTGTGCTTGCCGTAACCACCCTCATTGGTCTGTCCGGAAGGTCCGCCGGGATACACCTGGGTGGCATCAGGATAGCTGTCATAGGTGGCCAGATAGCCATCCTCTGCAAAGGTAAACGCCTGCACAAAGCTGCTTCTGTAGGTTTTGGAATATCCCTTACTGTCCACATCCTTATTATATCCATTAATGAACATATATCCCGTATGCTCCAGAGGAATATTTCCGGATCTGACAAGACGATCAAAGGAATTGGCCGCCCCGTCATTGATTCCTGCCAGAGGACAGCTGATATTGTCAATCTTGTCAGAGTTGATCAGCTCCTCCACCCAAGGCCTTGCAAGACCCCAGTTACAGTAAATGGAATCATAGGCCATGGCCTCATATATGTAGTAATCACGGCTGCTGCGGACCGGTCCAATGTGATCCAGGTCGTCATAGTCCTCAAAAAGAGCCATCAGTCGGGTAATCCGGCCCTCTACGGGAGCCTCATAGATAATGCTCGCCTGGGAAATGCCGTACTGGGGAAGAGCGATCTTGATATTATCGATCATAACCGCCATATTTCTCCGATCCACCACCTCAGTGGGCTTCCACTCGCCGGTCAGATAGCTCTGCTTCTGCCCGTTAACCTCTGTCCTCTCACCAATGGTGTGAGTCTCCCCGCCCTTTTTCATGTCTCCCACAAACTCCTCCGACTCCGGCGGAGTCTCTTCGCTGGACTGATCGGTCTCATCGGAGCTCTCCGTGGATACAGAATCATCATCCAGCGTCGGAAGAGACTGTGACGGATTGCCGCCATCGCCTCCGCACCCTGCAAGGATGCCCATTGCTATTATAATTGCTGCCAGTACTTTTCTTTTCATAATACTTCCTTTCATTTACTTACTTTTTGCTTTTCTCCTATTTTATCCCCAAGACCCCTATTTTGTCCATTTATTCTCCGAAATATTAAGAAATTATTCAACTTTTGGCAATTTCCAAGCCAATTTCCCATGGTCATTCTGGCTGTGCGGTTCCCGCAGGGCCCCGGACGCTTTCACAAAATATACTGCGTCAGCTCTTCCGCCGTTCCGGAAAATACATTACAGTCAACATAAGGCTCTGTGCCGCCGCAGCCTTCCAGCAGAGCCGTGTCCGTATACTGCCAAAAATCCCACTTTCTCCAAGCCCTGTGCCAGCAAAATATTCGGCCTGACAAGCTTGCCGAAAACCGCCCCGGCCAGCAGGCAGAGCACTGCCCCCAATATGCACAGCACCGTCAGGACTTTGGGGCGAAAACGCTTTTTCATCTGCTACTCCGCCTTTTTTTCCTTTAACCGGATATCCAGCTCCATGTCCAGCGCCATGGCAATTCTCACCATCATCTCCAACGACGGATTATACTTTCCGCTCTCAAAACGATTAATATTCGGCTGAGATATCCCTGTGCGGCTGGCAAGCTCGGACTGAGTCATCTTCTTATCCTTCCGGCACTTGCGGTACTGCTGAATCACGTCGTTTCTCACACTGATCTGCTGAGGCTCTATCAGTACCTGCTCTTCACCGTTAATATAGATATAGTCCATCCTGCTTTTTCCCTGCATATGTTCCTCCTTCGACTCTCCTGAAGCTTCTCTGCGCTTTCTGCCAAATCCGGACGTTTCATGTCCCAGGAAATTTACACGATACAGCTGCCGGTGTGCTTTCTGGCCCTCCTGTACTGCCCCATGGACGGACCTCCCGCCACATACCGCACTTCCTCCACGCCTACAAACACATAACCGCCCTTTGAATCCGCAATCACCACATCCCCCGGCACCACCGGCGCATCCAGGTCATACAGCCATGCATTCCTCTCCGATTCCCTGAAATAGAACCGGCCCCCATGCCGGATTGCCTTCCTTCCCACCACCGTCTTCATGCTGACACAGGAAGAATGCAGTGTCCAGGCCTCCGGCTCCACACTGTACGTCCTCCAAAGCAGGTAAGAAATATAACCGTCCCTCAGAACTCTGTTTTCATCCACCAGAATACCGAAGGGAAGCCTGCCCGTTTTAAAGTAGTATTGCTCATAATACCTGTACTTCCACTCTGCCGGCTCCATCATAAGACTCACATCGACGCTCTCCAGGTATTCTCTGTTCACACTGATTTTTTGCATAATATACCCCCTTGGCAATTATATCGTATTGGGTATATTATATCTAATATGATATGTTTGTCAAGGAAAATACATACGTAAAATAAATATTTTTAGCCGATTAAAACGGCCAGGTTCTACAATGCAGAAACTCTCAAAGCGCAGCAGACGGACAACGGCTGGATTTTCGAGGACATTATAACATGTCCCCCTATATTTTACAATCCGTATCTTTCCATTATGCTTGATACTCTCCCCGATTCCGAGTATACTGTATTGTAAATTTCTTTGGCCCCCCTTGGAATTCCATTTTCCGTGAAAAAAGAGTGTTAATCAACGGCAGCAAAGGAGTTCCATAGATGAAAGGATTCCCATGAAAGAAACAATCCTCATTGTTGACGACGAACCGGACATTCTGAGCATGCTGAGCGACTTTTTTCTATATAATGGGTACAGCACCATGACGGCAGCATGCGGAGCGGAAGCGCTGAAAAAGGCCGAAATGCAGCCGGACCTTATACTGCTGGACATCAATCTGCCCGATATGGACGGGCTGGAAATCTGTTCCCGGATCAGAGCTCACATATCCTGTCCCATCCTCTTTCTCACTGCCAGAGTGGAGGACAGCGATAAGATCGTGGGCTTCGGCGCAGGCGCTGACGATTACATTGTAAAGCCCTTCTCCGTGGAAGAGCTGGGTGCGCGGGTGGCCGCACATCTGCGGCGGGAGCACAGGAAAAGCACCTCCTCCAGAATTCGATTTAATGATGAGCTCGCCATAGATTATACGGAAAGATGCCTTTACCGGAAAAATGCGCCTATTCCCCTTGCCCGAAAGGAATTCGACATTCTGGAGCTGTTGTCCCGGCACCCGGGTCAGATATTCAGCAAGGAACAGATCTATGAGCATGTATGGAATTACGGCTGCGACGGAGAGCCTTCCGTGGTGGCCGAGCATATCCGCCGCATACGGGCAAAGCTTGCCTCCGCAGGCCTTGGCCCCTGTATCGAAACCGTCTGGGGGGTAGGTTACAAATGGGTAAAGTAAAAATCAGAAAAATATTCCGCCGGGAATCCATCCGGACCGCCTTCATAGTCTACACATTCGGATGTCTGACTGCCGCTCTTTTCACGTCCCTGCTTCTTTCCGGTCTGTGTCAGCTGGGCCAGACTCTGCTTTACAAAAAATATGCGTCAGATTTCGAAGGCACCCGCCTGGAGGTATCTCTGGATTTTTGTGAAAATCAGGATTCACTGAAAACAGACAGCCAAAACAGTCTTGGCATTCAATATCATACCAATGCCCAAAGTCCCAGATTATCATTTACACCTCTGGAAAATACCATATATAACATCCTCAACATTCTTTCCGTAGCAATTGTACCTCTGTGCTTCGCCGTCTTCATCGTAATTACCGGTGCGCTGTTTTATAAGCGCCAGATGCAGAAGCCCCTGGAGCTTCTGGACCATGCCGCAGACCGCATAGCGGATAATGATCTGGATTTTCGAATTACCTGGAACGGAAGCAATGAGCTGGAAAGGCTCTGTACTTCCTTTGAAAAAATGAGAGCGGCTCTGCAGGATAACAATATGGAAATGTGGCGTCTGGTAGAAGAGCGAAAACGGCTCAACGCCGCATTTTCCCATGATCTGCGTACCCCTCTCACCGTGCTGAAGGGCCAAAGCGAAATGCTGGCCAAATACGCTCCTCAAATGTCGGAGGAAAAAATCATCTCCTCCGCGGAGACGATGAGACGGCATATTATGCGCCTGGAAGATTATGTGACGGCTATGAGCGAGCTTCAGCGCCTGGAGGATATAAACATCACCCCGGCTGCCGTGGAGCTCGATGAGCTGCTCCTGCAGCTGCAGTCCACGGGGAAATGCCTGTGCCGGGAAAAAAAATTCCACTTTTCCTGCCCTTTCGAAAAGCATGTATGTCTTTTGCTTGATCCTTCCGTGGTTCTGCGGGTATATGAAAACCTGCTTTCCAATGCTGTCCGCTTTGCGACAGGAAATGTGAGCGTTTCCACCGAATGCCGGGACGAATGCCTATTCCTTACGGTGAAAGACGACGGAGAAGGTTTTACGCAAAAGGATCTGGCCAACGCCGTCAAGCCCTTTTACAAGGCCATGACTGACTCAGAAGGCGGACACCTTGGAATGGGACTCAATATTTGTAAAATTCTGTGCGAAAAGCACGGGGGCTTCCTGCGGCTGGAAAATGCAGACGGAGGTATGGTTACCGCCGCATTCCGGCAAAAAACGCCCTGATTCGTATGCCATTCCCCTTACTAAAGAAATTTCTATATGTTGATAAAAAGTTGAAAATCCCGGTTTATACTGTCTATCATCCAGAAAAACTCAACCGCAGGGTTGAAAATTCAACGGAGGAAGGAAACAGTATGAACGATTTGATCGAAATAAAAGGACTGAACAAATATTATGGAAAAAAACAGGCTCTGTGCGATATTAATCTCACCATTCGTCAGGGAATGTTCGGCCTGCTGGGAAGAAACGGTGCAGGAAAAACCACTCTGATGAAAACACTGGCCTGTCTGCTTCCCAAAAAGGACGGAGAAATCCGTGTCTGCGGAATTCCCATTGAAAATGCCGGCGAAATCCGCAGGATTATTGGCTATCTTCCCCAGGAATTCTCCATGTATCCCACCATGAGCGTGGCCGAAGCCATGGATTACCTGGGAATCCTGTCCGGCCTGGCCGCCGTGGAACGGCGCCAGCGCACAGACCGCCTTCTGGAAAAGGTAAATCTGACGGATCAGCGTCACAAAAAAATAAAAGCGCTCTCGGGAGGGATGAAGCGCCGTCTGGGAATTGCCCAGGCACTGCTGAATGATCCCAGGGTGCTGATCGTAGACGAGCCCACGGCGGGACTGGACCCCGAGGAACGAATCCGGTTCCGCAATCTGCTCTCCGAGCTGGCTGAAGATCGAATCGTCATCCTCTCAACTCACATTGTGGGCGATATAGAAGCCGCCTGCGAGGATATTGCCATTCTGAACCAGGGAAAGGTAGTATACAACGGAACCGTGGAACAGCTTCTGGATACCGCCCGGGGAAAGGTATTTACAAAAGTTACAGACAGGGCGGAATCAAATAAGCTCAAACAGGAACTGGCTGTCACAGGCATGCATGTCCAGGGAAAAAAGATCCATCTGCGTTTTCTCTCGGATAAAGCACAGCCGGATGCGGAATCGGCGGAACCAAATATCGAGGATGCTTATACCTGGTGTCTCCTTGCGCATGGGGTCCGGGAGCTTCCGTCCCGGGAGGATATGGGAGGTGACAAATGATGCTGTTTCTCAAAGAGCTGAAAAAGAACATATTCTCCGTATCCTTCCTGGTGTTTGCCGTAGTCACCGTACTGGCCCTGTATTCTCAGGGCGCTCTGGACTTTTCCGGCGATTATATGACCAGGCCTGAACCCGGCGGCAATTACGGCACAAAAAACGTGGAGATTCCGGAAATCGTTATGCCCGCCGCCCTGGAAGAGCTCTGGAGTGAATTCAGCGAAAACCGCTACATTACCTACCCCATCGGATTTATCAAAACCATACGGCTGAATGAACGGCAGCAGGCGGAAATGGCAGAAATCCTGTCTCTCATCACGGATGAGGACATGACGGTGCTGCTTCAGCAGCAAAAAGCTGCTCCTGAGAACGGCGGCGGAAACGGCAGCTTTACCATCGATTTTGATAACAATGGGGCCGGTTCCTCCGGCGAAGAGGAAGGCGTCTCCTTTACGGTTCAGAATGACGGACTTTCATCCGATCCGGAGGCGGAAAGCCCTTCACCCGATTCCTCTTTCGTTCCCACCGTGCGCGGGGATATGGAATATTCCCGGTTTAAAGAGCTGATGCAGCGTGCCGATGATCTTCTGGGCGGCGGTTCTTCCTATGCGGCCAATACCTTGATCGGCTTCGGGGCAGTTCCTCTGACCTATGAGGAGGCTCTGGAACGGTACGAGCTGGCAGTGAGCCGGGATAAAATCACCGGCGGATACGCCCGCCTTTTCTCTGATTACGCGGGAGTAATGGTACTGTCCATACTGCCGGTATTTCTGGGAGTAAGCATGAGCCTGCGGGATCGGCGGGCAAAAATGACAGAACTGGTTCATGTCCGGCAGATCCGGAGCGCAAGGCTGATTCTTGCCAGATATTGCGCCGTTATTGTCTCTGTCATGGGATTTGTAATCCTACTGTCCTATATTTCCAACGCTTCTGCCTGGGGAAATTACAAAGGCGCCGTTCTGGATTACCTGGCGCCACTGAAGTACGATCTGGGATGGCTGATGCCCCAGGTTATGCTCGTGTCTGCCCTGGGCATGCTCCTCACCGAGCTCACAGACTCTCCCATCGCCATAGCTGTTCAGGGGCTGTGGTGGCTCATGGATACAAATCTGGGATACCGCTCCGTTGCCGCCAACTACTCTCTGCTGCGGCTGTCGCCCAGGCACAACTCAGGACCCAGTTCCTGGTTCAGAACCTGGGATTATCTGGCGCACTTTGACGCACTTATGGCAAATCGCCTGGCGCTTGTGGTCATCTCTCTTCTCCTGGTGGCCGGCACCATTTTGATATTTGATGCAAAAAGAAAGGGAAAGATTCATGTTAAAATTAGATTTAAAGCATAATGTCCTGCGGCCCTTTTTTCTCTCCGTTATCCTGTTGGCCTTGGTGCCCCTGCTGGCGGGAACGGCGAACCTGGACCAAAATTCCTCGGCTGTCCCCCTGGAAATGTTTGTAGCTCTCCTGGGAATCGTAATGCTTACCCCCGTATTCCAGCCGGAACAGGACAGAGACATCAGCGACCTGATTTTTTCCAAATTCATGGATCCTGTAAGAATCTGGCTGGCCAGAATTCTTTGCTCCTTAGTTCTCCTGGCGGTTCTGATCAGTCTGTTCTCGGGGTATATGGCCCTCCGGGGCTGTGACATAACCATGCGCCTGGTGTCCGGGACCCTGGCCGATGCCATATTTCTGGGCTCTCTGGGCATGGCCGCCTCGGCCCTGTGCAATAATACCGTCACCGGATATATGATCCCTCTGGTATACTATGCCGTCAACTACGGGGCCGGAAACAAGCTGGGCAATTTTTATCTGTTTTCCATGACTGCGGGCAGCTACTCTCCCAAGATCTGGATGCTGTCCGCAGGCCTCCTGTCAGCCGCCGGAGCCCTTATTATCAGACGGCTCCGAAGATAGTTTCCCTTCGTCATGCCTGTTCCATGCGGTACAGACGAAGGGAATTATCCCAGACAGTCTTCAGGAGCTCCTCCTGAGAAAGTCCCCTGATCTGCGCCAGCGCCGCTGCCACATGAGGAAGATTCAGAGAACTGTTGCGCTTCCCCCGGTTAGGCACCGGCGCAAGATAGGGGCAGTCGGTTTCCAGCACAATACGGTTCAGAGGAATATACTCTGCTGCCTCCTTCAATTTTTTTGCATTGGAAAAGGTAAGAACTCCTCCGATTCCGAAATAGAAATCCATATTCAGAAATTCTCTGGCCGTCTCCTTCGTATAGGAGTAGCAGTGAATGACTCCGCCGATCTCACCGGCCTTCGCCGCCTTCAGGATATCAAGGGTATCCTTTGCCGCATCCCGGGAGTGAATGATTACCGGAAGCTTCACCTCTCTGGCCAGCTCCAGCTGACGGGCAAACCACCTTTTCTGGGTCTCCCGGTCCGGGCTGTCCCAGTAGTAGTCCAGGCCGATCTCGCCCACCGCAACACATTTATCCAGCCGGCATTGCTGCCCAAGCCAGTCCATATCGCCCTCCTGCAGACCGGCTGTCTCCTCCGGATGAACTCCCATGGCTCCATAAATATAGTCATAATCGGCCATCAGCCCGGCTGTCCTTTTGCAGGAAGCCAATCCCGCACCTACGTTTACAACCCTGGCAATCCCCTTCTCCGGCAGCTGCTTAAGCAGCTCCTCTCTGTCCTGGTCAAATGCTTCGTCGTCATAATGGGCATGTGTGTCAAATATTTGTGTCATACTAATCCGCTTCTCCCCGGGCAGATCTCTGCCCTTTTTCGGACAGTATACCACCCGGAGAGCAAAATTTCCACAAAATTGTTAGTCCAAAACGGCTGCTTCGCATTTCAGACATCCCATTTCCTCAGAGTCAGGCGGTTCATATCATCCTTATACTCATACTCCATCTGGTCCATGCGTTTTTTGACCAAATATATTCCCAGGCCTCCCTGAGTCCTCTTCTCCAAAAGCTCCTCCACATCCGGATCCGGCCTCTCCAAAGGATTGTATGGAATGCCGTCATCCTCAATGATCAGAGTCACCCGTCTGCTGCCAGAACAATCCCCGGACTTGTATGTCAGCTCCTCTGCCCCTTTATCTGTGGATCCTTCCACCACTTCCTCCGACTCCTCCACCCGGACTGCCAGAGTCATTTCCCCGGCGCCGCTGTAATAACAGATATTGGACAGCAGCTCATCCACCGCCATTTGAATCTTCAGAATCGTCTTCAGGGACACCCCCTTTTCCGCCAGAACATCCTCCACAAAGACCGAAAACTCCCGAATGCTCTTTACCACCGGCCTTCCTGCCTTCTCTGCAAAGCCCTTTCCATGATAGGCCACCGCCATCATGGTAATGTCGTCAAACTGCTCTGCATCCTTCTGAAAGGAATCCACATCCCGCCATATTCTGTTCAACAATTCCTTGGGCGGGCAGCCTCCACTGCTTTTTGCCGCTGCCATCAGACGCTGTTCTCCGTAAAGCTCCTCCCGGCAGTTGGTGGCCTCCGTCACTCCGTCCGTGTAAAGCAACAGCGTGTCTCCCTGTCTCAGGCGGATCCGTGATCCGCGATAGACCGTATCCTCCATCCCGGCCAGAACAAAGCCGCCCAGGGAATCTTCATAAACGCAAGTCCCGTCCTGCCTTCTGATCAGCGGACGGCAGTGGCCGGCATTGACAAAGGACAGCTTTCCTGTGGACAGAACCAGTATTCCAATCCAGGCCGTGACAAACATACCGTTTTTATTGTTGTCGCACAGGCTGTCATTGATTTCCTCCATGACCTGCTCCAGTGGAGTATCGGCGGCCACATGACTGCGGATCAGAGTGCGGGACACCACCATAAACAGAGCGGCAGGGACTCCCTTTCCTGATACATCCGCAATAACCAGTGCCAAATGATCCTCATCCAGCAGAAAAAAGTCGTAAAAATCTCCGCCTACACCCTTGGCCGGCGTCATGGAGGCATACAGTGAAAATTCTGTTCTCTCCGCAAACGCTCCCTCCGCGTCGGGCAGCATGTCCGCCTGAAGCCGGGAGGCAACCTGGATCTCTGTGCGGATCCGCTCCTTGTCCGCCGTGGCAAGCGCCAGATTTTTGATATATTTCTGTATCTGGTCAGCCATTCCGTTAAATGCATTTCCCAGATCCTCCACTTCGTCCTCCGTTTCCATTTGGATTCGATAATCCAGATTTCCTCCGTCGATCCTGGCCACCTCCCCAATAAGCCTGCGGATAGGCTCCGTCAGCCTATGGGAAAACCAGGTACCGGTCAAGCTCACCAAAAAGGTCACCGCGGCCAGCACTGCCACCAGATAGGCGAGCATCTGCCGGATGGCCCCATCCTGCTCCTGCGCTGCGTAATCCGTCAGGGAAAGAATTGTGTCCTGGCTCTGACGGGCCGGCGCAATAACCTCCGCCACGCCGATCACTGTCACAAAGCTCCAGCCCAGCCGGCTCAGAGGCGCATACGCCATGCAGACCTCCTGCCCATCCACCGTCAGCTGCAGATAACCGCTGTGTCCTGCCACCATACGCTTTGCCGCCTCTGCCAGCTCCTGATTGGCGCTTTGGCGCAGATCCAGATTCTGTTCCGCACAAGCCGCCGTCTCTCCCTGTCTTTTTCCGGATACCATGACCTGGCCTTTACGGTTTACTAAAAAGGCATACCCTTCCTGTCCGATAATGGTATCCAAAACGGCATTATTCACGGTCTCCAGGTAAGAACCCACACCTGCCACCGCCACAATCTTTCCGTTATGATATACCGGGCTGGCACAGACAATGCAGTCCTCTCCCCGATGAACATCTTTGATTACATCTGTATAAATCACCTGCCCGGCAGGCTCCTCTTTTGCCAATACATACCACTCTCTTTCATCCGCCTCATAGAGCATGGGCAGCAGGGTCTTCCCATCCTCTGCAGTCTCAGGCTCCTCCTCATATTTACTGAAGGATATATAATCCGCCTGTATCATCCAGCCGCTTTCCGTAGCCAGATATGTGGATGAGACCATGTCATTATGAGAATTATACTGTTCCAAAAGATTCTGGATATTTCCCAGCTTCCGCAGCTCCCCTTTCTCTCCCTCCGAGGCACAGGTCAAGACTCCCAGCATTCTTTCCCATTCCCCAAACCCCTGCTCCGGAGTTCCTTCCGTCGACTTATTCCGCTCCAGATCTGTTTCCTCTCCTTTCGTTCTCAAAGGGTTCCCGCCGCTCTCTTCCTCTTCTCCTCCGGAAGATTCCCCGCCGCTCTCTTCCTCTTCTCCTCCGGAAAACTCTGTATTGGCGGCATCTCCCGCCTCCACCGTCTTGGGCAGCGCCGCCTGTTCTTCCGGCGTCGACACTGACAGGCGCTTCGACCAAAGCAGTTGGACCGCCAGGGATTTAGAATCGGGAACGGGCAGGTCTACCATCCTGTCCGGATACCTCTCAGGATGATCATAGATCTGCCCGGCTAATTCCGCGATTCCCAGCACATATGCCTCCACCGCCCTGAACTTTTCTTCTATATATGCGGCCTTCTCCACCGCCACATCCCTGAGCTTTTCCTCCGCCATTTCCTCCAGGGCCTGTTCTGCATCATCTGCTGCTGTCTGTCCCAGCATCCTGCTGCTGTCCACAGAAATTTTTTTCATGGTATACAGACTGTAAATACTGATCCCGCCTGTCAGAAATATGGAGAGAGAAACCATGGCCAATAGCAATCCGTTTACCTTGCGTCCTATTTTCTTCCTTTTTCCCGCCATGCTGACGCCCCTTTCCCTGCCGGTCATTTTCGCCGCTTTTGGTATTCCTTTTCAATGTATTGAATCAGCCGTTGGAATTCCTCCGTGGCCTGATAATCGTCAAAATAAATCTCCACCTCACCCGGATGATGCAGAATCAAATATTCCCGCTGACTGCACAATGGCTTCAGCCCTGTGAAAAAATATCCCATTTCCTCCAGCAGTTCACAGGACCTAATCGCCCCGGGATCATTACAGTTCAGGAAAATCCCCGCCGTCTGCTTCCCTCTCAGGGGAAACCGGGAATGCAGCTGCCTCATCCGGGCCGGCAGGTCCTGTCCCACGCGGTGGATCCGGATCTCCAGGTTCGCCTGCAGATCATCGTTTTTATATGTCATGTCCGTGTATCCGGGGAACACTCCCAAAGCATTCTCCCCTGAATCCCGCTCTTGCCCATCGGACATTTCCGCCGTATTTTCCTTTGGCTCCGCTATCTGAAATTTCACCCCAAGACTCCGGTATATTTTTCCACAGAAATCTCTATGCCGGGCCGGCATGTAGAGGATCCCTGCATCTGTTTTTCCCAACGCGCATACCTGCACGCCCTGAGAGTGCTTGCGGTTCCTGCCATTGTCATAAGAATGAATCACCCGATCCAGATCAAATACATTCAGCACCAGCCCTGCAGCCCGCAGCCCTATTCGGTACAAAAGCCTCTGGGTCACAGTGTGAAACAATACAGGCAGACAGAACGCCGCGGTATAAGAGCGGGAGCGGAGAATCTCCATGCCATACTCAAAAAAAGGCATGGCAATCCCATATCCCCGATATCTTTTTCGGAAAATCTGAGAAGCGATCTCGCACATGGACTCCTCCGGATAAAACTGTTTCAGAATCATCATACCGGCGATCTCATCATCCTGTGTCCGGGCTGTCAAAAAAGTGATGGTTCCCTCCTCGGCCTTCCGCTTTATATATTCCGGGACATAAAATTCCCTTTTAAAATATGTATTTCCATACTCATCCCGGATACAGTCGATCATTCCTCTCTCGTCCCCTTCTCTGTACCGGCAGAATGTCACCTCCAGTTCATCGCCTTCTTTGTTTTTCAGCATCAGCCTTCCCATTCCCTTGCCTCCTCACAGCCTTCCGAAATTGCCTCAGTCAAAGGAGGAATGTGCAAACTCCGGAAGGCTGTTTCCCAGAAAATCACATGATTGTCAGAATTTCCGAAAAGCCCGTAATGGTAAAAACCTCCTGAACCTCTTCGTTGACTCCCCGGACCACCATGGACCCGCCCTGCTTTTTCATGGATTTGTGGGCGGAGAGCAGCACCCGGAGTCCCGCCGACGAAACATAATCCAGCTCCGAAAGGTCCATTGTCAGCAGCTCCGTTCCTTTCAGGTTTGTCTCCACCTCTTTATCCAGCTGGGGCGATGTCATTGTGTCCAGCCTGCCCTTTACCTTTAAGCATAGTTTTTCCTGCTCTCTGCTCGTTTCGATTGTCATATTTCCTCTCACTTCTTTCCGCCGCGCAGCCCCTGCGTCATAGTCCCCTGCAGAGGCCTGCGTTTGTATATGCTATATTGACGAGTCCTCCTCCCACGACGGCTTTCTGACAAAGCCCACATGGTAGGTAATTTTTTCCATAGTCAGCTGGTGATCCCCGATCAGATACTTCCCCACCGTTACATCCCGCCCCAGTATGATACCCCTGGGGTATTCATTAAGGCACCTGTTGAGAAGCGCCGTCTGAGCCTCCCTTGACTGATCCGAAAGGGGATTGTTGGGATTGACGCTTCCTATGGAAACAAGCTTCACATAATGGATGTCCTCCAAAGCCGTTTTTTCTTCCCTGCCCATGACCTGCTTCCTCTGCGTTAATATTCTTCAGGATCCTCCGTGTCCACGGAACCGTCATATCCTCCCGACTCCGGCAACGCCGCCCGGCCTGCTATGACATCGCTATATTCCGCCTTTTTGTCAAAAAGCTCTTTCTCGATAGTATTCACGTTTGCCTGGGCCGTCATGGAGTTTCTCTGGGCGCTGACAAAAGCCTGATAGCAGTCTCCGCCGCTGTACTTTTCTGCCTCGCCCATATCGCTCAGCCCTCGAAGACCCAAAAGCTCAGATACACCGTCGGACTGGTCGTTGGAGTCCACCAGCAGGCGAATCATATCCGGCGCCTGATTCTGAAATGCATTCCAGCTCTGATTGACCTCATCCATGGCCTGGGAATATGCTGCGGCGGTTTTGTCATCCTCCTCATTGTCCTTCTCCAGATCATTCATCAGCTTCATCATCCTGCCCTGGAACGCATTCAGTTGGGTGGCACCCAGTCGTTTCATCTGTCGAATGCTGTTGTCCAGGCCGTCCCTGGCTGCTCCCAGGCGGTTTTCGATCTGGCTGATCTCCTGTCGGATCCCCTTCAGCCGCTCCGCCTTAAGCTTTGCCTGACCCGAAAGATCCTGTCCGTTCCCGTCCTTGAGACTGCTGCCCACCAGCGTAGGAGCCACGTTGGCCGCCATCATATCCAGCACTCTGGCCAGACCCTCGGGAATGCCATGGTTGGTGGCACGCACATCCACATGATACTTGGCAGAATTATCCGAGCTTCTGGTGTTGGACTGGTGAGTGCTGATATTACCGGTAACGCTGACTTTTACAATTCCCAGATTCAATGTGCCGGAGATAGTAGCTCCCATATCCATGGAGGATTCCTGTTTCTCGCTCTGCTTGACTTCCATGTCAAAAAGGATATTTACCTCGTCCACCTGCAGATTGGGAATGGGCACAATGGCCAGCATGGGCACATTCACCTTCATTTCATCCAGATTGCTGGTGCCATCCTCGTTGACGCTGCGTCTCTGGTAGCCAAAGGCCACTGTCTGCACATTTCCGTTGGCATCAAAGCCCACACGGTTGATAAATTCTGCCGTGGAATTCGCCAGCTGATTGCTGGCGTCTGCCGCCGCCCGCAGTGGTGCACCGATCAGCTGATCCATCTGTAAGCCTGCAAATTGTTCCGCAATTGCCATAAATACACCTTTCTGCCCGCCTGTTGCGGGCTCCATGCTCTGGGTGCCTTCACACACCCGTTTCCTGTTATGCTTCTCATGGGCTGTCGATTCTTCTGAACCGTCTCCATAGAGCTAAAATAAGCCTTCCTATTCTGAAAATTGCCCTTTTTCTGCTCTGAACCTCCGGTTTTGTCTTTTCAGGATACCGGATGTCTACAATAGAAATGCTTTCCACAAAAAGCGTCCGGTCCGGATCCTCCTCCCAGCAAAATCCATTCTCCCGGTCCAGAAAAAGTCTCAGGTTCATTTCCAACGTCAGCTCCTGTGCATGGTCATAAATCGCCTGCTCAAGCCACTGACTGCATGGCCGGCTATTCATAGTCCTTCTCCAATCCGAATTCGATTTCTCTGTTCATGATTTTTTCCTGATATTCCATAATCCGGTTTACGATGTTGGACTGTGCCATCAGATATTTATCCTTGTCGAATTCTCTGGTTGCCTCCTCAAAGGCATCCCTGCTGATCTGCTCCATCCGCTCCTGTTGTGCGATCATATCGGAAATCTTCTGGTAGAGCTGTTTCAGCTTCTTGATTTTGGCCCTCAGTCTGGCTGTCTGCTGCCAGATGTCCTTCTGATCATTGCTTCCCAGGTTGCCGTCCACGGCAACAGGTGTTGTATCGGTTTTTTTGGCAATCTGGTTGGAGCTGAGCATATCGGTCAGTCTCATAATTCCCTCTGTGGCTGGAAGGGATTTGATCAGCATTCTGTAGCTGACCCGGGGCAGAAAATCGCTTTCTCTCTGTTCCGGAGAACAGATCCGGGCGGTAATGACGCAGGCGCCTTCCTCCCCCTTTTCTGCGTTGACCTCTGTGGAAAAATCGATCTCCGCCTTTTCCACATTCAGATTCGTAACCGGAACAATGGACAGCAGGGGCACCTGCATCTGCAGATTGTCCACACTGTAGCCCTCATCCCCTTCCGGCCTCACCTGTTCATAGGCTATGTTGATATTGCTGAGACGAATCGTCTCTTCCTTTCCGTTCTGGCGCAGGGTTCCCATACTTTTGATATCCTCCACCACCTGTGCCCGGAGCTGTTGGTTGGACCGGGCAAGGGCGTGGATCGGTGCATACACCAGATCATCCAGCGGAATAAAATCGCTCTTTTTATAGCCCGCTCCCGACCCGCCTTCATCGGAAAGCTCTTCCCTGTATTCTCTCTCACCCGGCATGACGTACCTCCTCGTTTCCAGAGTGGGTTTTGGGCATCCTAATATACTACTCTGTTTTTCTGGGCTTTACTGGATCAGCCTTTTCAGCCCATCGGGAACAGTACCCGGACCTCCGGGATAAAAAATTTGTGCAAACCCCAGCAAATGATTCTTCAGCACATTCATAGGGTCTTTTGACGGAGCTTCTTTCCATTCATTGCAGGCACTCTGCAGCGCTTCCCTGAGGGCAATATGCATTCTGCCGCTGCCGCTGCCGCCATGGCGTCCGGAAAGTGATGTGTCATTTTCATTCAAGGCAAATCTGCACTGAGCGATCTGTGTCCGGCAGGTCTTCACCAGCTCCATGTCTATCCCCATCTCCTTCAGGGCAGGTATCTCCACAATCATCAGCCATTCGTGCAGCCCTCCGGGGTACCGCATCAAACTGGATATTTTTTTTACGTTCTCAGAGCTTATGCTGTTAAATTCCTCCATGGTAAGCCTGTTGAGCCATTCTACAACATAAACGGAGCGGGGGTACTGGCTCTTCAAAGTTCTAGCCGCCACAAGCGTAGCGGATCCGACCCTGCAGTGGTCGATTTTCACCGGCTGGTGCTCCAGAGTCAGATAATTCTTCAAGTCCGCCCGCAGCTCCTTCCGGGTCATCCCCATGGCGATCAGCTCCCGATCCAGTTCCTCCTCATAGATAAAATCATCACTTTTGGCAGATCTTAATTTACTCCTGTCACGTAAATCCATGAATACCTCCTCCTTTTACCAAAGATTATAAATTCGTAACTGCTCTTCGCCCCTTATCAGCTTAAAAACAACGCCCTTTCCTCTTTTCTGCGGCGGACCAGACCCGGAAGAACCTTTCCGCCCCCTTTATTGTACAGCAAGAGCTTTTCCGCAATAGTGGCCGCGTCCCTGCCGGATACCAGCTTTTGCAGATTTCCGTTTCCGCAGTTGTAGCAAAAGCTGGTAAGTGCGTCAAACTGATTCTGGTTGATGGGAAAAGTGATCAGCCCCTTTTTCACACAGCTGTTTACATGATCTCCGTACTTCTTCAGGTCCTCCTTCAGCAACGCCCTTGCCGCCTCCCGGGAGGGAAGCCTGTCCCCCTGGCTGACTCCAGCGGTATGGCCGTACCCGATGGTCCAGACACCGGCCGGACATTTGTAAGCCTCCAGACGACAGCCTTCATATTTGGCCACCAGCTCGGTTCCCCGGTCAGAAATGGTCAAAGCCTCCTTCGGGTTCGGCCTCTGAACAGATTCTGTCACAACCCCCGCGGCAGAATGACTTCTCGAAACGCCTGACACTACTGTCAGATATTTTACATGAACAGGACTGTTAATCTCATGAGTTCCTGCCTGATTTTTTCCCAGTACAGCCCTGTCGCCGTTTACAGACTTGATCTGCCACCGGTCTCCTTTTACCCAGGAAGGCATTCCCTTTCCCGAATAGTAAACCCCTGTGGAGCAAATCTCCACCAATGCTCCCGCCCGGATGATTCCGCCTGTTCCAAGACCGCGGGATTCTTCCGAGCTCCGGGCCGAACCGACGGAGTCCGAATCCGACGTTGTTTTTCGACTGCCCTCCTGGTTTGCGGTGGATGCCGTATCCGGCGCAGTCTTCTGACTTGGTACAGAACCTGCTGTTCCCTCTGAGTTGCCGCTTCCGGCGGGCCTCTCCTGTCCTGCTGCTTCCACCATGGCTGCCACATCTGCGCGAAATCTGTCCATGGTATAACCGCTCTTCAGACCCTTCCAAAGATGGTCGGGATCTCCGTGGCCCGAGGCAATCCCCCTGGTATGACCTTCTTTATGGCTGACAATCACGCCATCTGCCAGAGGATTCAGACCAAATTCCCTGCAGAGAAAGGCAAACAGCTCTACTGCAGCCTGATATGTCCTCCTGACCACCGCCATAGCCGCTTCCTTATCACCGCAGCTGAAGGAAGCTCCTTTGGTGTATTTGATGCAGGCCGGTTCGCACATTTCTACGCCAATGTGGGTGTTGTTGGAACTGCCGCCTCCATGCCAGGCCCGGTGATCCCAGGGCAGTGTCTGATACACCTTTCCCGTATTTCCGTCAATAAACGCATGAACACAGGCTCTGGACGCATCCGGCCTGTCCCATTTCCGCACGAAGGCTTCCGCCGAGGGTTGAGGGCAGCCCACGCTGTGAAGCATGAGGCCTTGAACCTTGATTTTTCTTCCGGCCTTATAACAGGGGTTTCTTGTCAAAATACTTTTCACGATTTCCAAGCTTGATCCCTCCTTCCGTAAGTCTTGATGACATAATATCGTATTTTGTTTCTTTTTATCCCATTCTGTCGATCTGGTTTTAAAATGCAAGCTCGTTCAATCTCCTTCGCTTTTCCTCCGCCGTGGTGGCGGTGTAGATTCGAGTAGTCTCCAGGCTGGAATGCCCCAGTATATCCGCCAGCCCCGTTAAATCTGCATACTGCTTCATATAGGTCACTGCAAAAAGATGTCGGAAGCTGTGGGGATGAGCCTTTTTCCTTTCGATACCGGTCATGTCCGCCAAAAAAATAAACATCTTATACACTGCCACTCTGCTGATGGGCTGCCGGTCCTTTCCTGTGAATATTACGCCCTGCTGTATCTTTTCCATTTTGCAGTATTCCATCAGCTCATCAATCAGTTTGGGCGCCAGGTACACCACTCTGGTCTTCCCCTTGTTCCCCACCGTAAATTTCCCCAGACTCAATACCTCCACTGTCAGTGACGACAGCTCGCTGATCCGGATACCGGTAAACACCAGCACTCTTAGAATATAATAGTACTTGCTTCGTCCGCTCTCCTTGGCAAAAGAAAGCATTTTTCTATATTCTTCCATGGAAATAACATTTTCCAGGCACCTGCTTTTCTGCAGGCGCTCTGTCTTAATGGTGCAGTGGGCAAAGCCTGCATATTTCAGATAGCTGTTCACCGCCACAATGTATAAATTTGTAGTGGAAACCTTTCTGTTTTTTTCGATCAAATGTCTCTTATATTGGATCATCTCCTTTCTGGTAATGGATCTTCCGTCCAGATAGGCAAGCAGAAGATGTGCCTGCCTCACATATATGCTGATAGTTCCCTCAGACAGCTCCTTCTCAAACAAATACTCTGCGTACTCCCGCATATCTTTTGTGTCCTTCATTTCCATAACCTCCTCTTCCTCCTGTATCTTTCGGTAAAAGAAGCCCTTAAACGAAAAAAGGAACTGTCCTGCAACAGTTCCTTTTCCTCCGTCAATTTTAGTCAGTCAATTTTCAATGGCCTCCTTCCGGCCATTGACCCTTCGGAAAAATGTTACTTTTCACGGCTTCGCCATTCAAAGCAACATGATGCACCCGTGAAAGGTAACGGAAAAATTTCATATCCAGCCCCTAATTCCGCTCTACGTTCATTTTCATTCCATGAGCATTAAAGCCCTGAAACCTCCACCTGACACATTTTCATAGTCAGCAGCGCCGCCCGATGGCTTTCCGGTGTCACACCTGCGCAGCATTCCCCGTCCACCCGGATCACCGCATCTGGCAGAGCCGTCTTCAAAAGCAGGGCGTTAGTCACCACGCAGATGTCCGTACACAGTCCCACCAGCTCAATCTCCAGAGGTTCCTCCTTCCCATCCTCCGGCGCGTTCTCCTCTGCCATATCTTTTAAAAGCTTCGCCAGCTGCATGGAACCGAATACGGGCTTATCTACCACACGGGCTGCGGGCATGACCAAAGCCACCTCCTCACAGATCTCCCAGCCCCGGGTACCCTGAATGCAATGCTCCACCGGCAGGTACTTTCCCTCGCTGGTCTGCAGATAATCCGCCTGATGGGTGTCCCGGGTGGCGATTACATGATCCTTGGGATACTGCCGAATTTTCTCACAAACCCCGGGGACAATGGCCTGCGCCTCCGGAGTGCCAAGTGCTCCGTCGATGAAATCGTTTTGCATATCAACTACTACCAGATATTTTTTCATACCGTCGGTCTCCTTTTCCTGTACAAGTATCGCCTACAAGGTCATTATAACTCCCGCACCCTGCGGATTCAACCATATTTAGCCCCCGTATTTTGTTACTTTTCACGGCTTCGCCGTTCAAAGCAGCTCTTTTGTTTTTGGGGCAAGATACAAAGGAATATTTATAATATCTCCATCCTTCCGATAGCCGCGTTTCGAGAAGCGAAGCGCGTGCTTTGGATGGTGTTTTGCAATATATTTTTTGAAAGACGGTGCAGATTTGTCTTCACCGCCTTTTACTTCAATAGGAATAATCTCAGTGCCATGTTGCAGCACAAAGTCAATTTCATTGTTCTTATCCGAAAAGTATCTCAGCCCAACCTGAAACTGCCCGCGAAGCTGTTGTAAACAAAAATTTTCAGTCAGCGGACCCTTGAATTGATAGTCTGTCTTTAAAAGAATTGCTCTGTTGTCTATGCCGGCCAGGTGCTTGAGAAGTCCGGTGTCAAATACAAAGAGCTTAAACTGATCCAGCTTGTCAAAAGCTGGAAGAGGATGCTCCACCTTAGCCACATTATAAACACGATTGAGCATACCGGCTGAAACAAGCCATTCGATAGCCTCTTCAAAGTTACGTGCTCTGCCGCCTTCGCGGACAACTCCGCACATGAACTTCTCGTTTGGTTTAGCGAGCTGTGCAACAATACTGCGAAAAACCATGAGTATGCGTCCGCTGTTTACCTTTCCGTTGTGTTTAGAAAAATCATTCTCGTAAACTTCAATCAACTCATGCTGTATTTGAGATATTTTCGCCGGGTCCTTATGCTTTATCCATGAATCAACACATTCCGGCATACCACCAATTATGAGATAGTAGTTATATGCCTCAAGCAGGCGGTTGTATTCTGGGCATAATCAAATATTGTATAAGAAAAAGAACCCGCCTCAGCGTCCAGCTGAAATTGCGGATTCCTGAAAATGCTGGTAGCCGGACTTGAACCGGCACGGAGTTGCCCCCGAAAGATTTTAAGTCTTTTGTGTCTGCCTATTCCACCATACCAGCAGGCTTAAAAATTCCAAATGCCTCCCTCTGAAAATGGATGGGGGTGGATTCGAACCACCGAAGCAATTTGCAGCAGATTTACAGTCTGTCCCCTTTGGCCACTCGGGAACCCATCCATGATTGAAACACTTTGCCAACCATGTGAAATTGTAGCATATACTGACGGAAATTGCAACAGCGAAATTCAGCCCTTCTCCAGACTGCTCTTCTCCGGGTCATCCCCCAAGCTTCCGCAATCTTCCGTGGCATTCTTCCAGGGCCCGCTGCGGTAAAACACCACGGAAATCACCATTCCCACGATCCAGCCCACCGGCCATGCGCACCAGATCCCCATAGAATCCAGAGGGACAGCCAGCGCCACGGCCAGCACCACCCTGAGAATCAGATCCGTAAAGGTGGCGGCCATGAACCGGCCCATAAGCCCGGCTCCCCGAAGCACTCCGTCGGCAGTCAGCTTCAGAGCCACGGCAAAATAAAAGGGCGACACGATCCGTAAAAACAAGACTCCCGTATCTATGGCCTCTCCTGTGATATCCTTCATAAAAATGTACACCAGGAAACGTCCGGCAAACCAGTACAGCAACACCAGCGGCACACAAATCATCCACACCAGCCTCCAGCCGGCCCGAAAACCCTGTCTGACCCGAAACAGCTTCCCCGCTCCTAAATTCTGAGAGGTGAAATTGGAGATACCGTTTCCCAGAGTGGTCAGCGACGTGATCACCAGGTTGTTCAGCTTCACCGCCGCCGAATATCCCGCCATGACGCTGGGGCCGAACCCGTTGATAACCCCCTGAATGATAATGTTTCCCACAGAAATAAAGCTCTGCTGCAAAATGCTGGGAACAGCGATCACTCCGATCCTGCCAAGCATCGCCCAGGAAAACACAGCTGCAGGCTTCTCCGTCCTGACTGCACTCAGACGGCGGATCACAAATACCACTGCCAGCAGGCAGCTGACGCCCTGGCAGAGGAATGTAGCCCAGGCCACACCGGCCACTCCCATGCCGAATCCCTGCACAAACAATACATCCACAGCTATATTGGACAGAGACGATATGGCAAGAAAAATAAACGGCGTCCTGGAATCCCCCAGAGCCGAAAAAATCCCCGTGCTGACATTGTAAAAAAACAAAAACGGCAGCCCCCACACATAGATATCCAGATAAAGCATGGAGTCTCCCATAACCTCCACAGGCGTATTGATCAGCTCCAGCAGCCACCTGCTGCACAAAAGCCCGAATCCCATCAACAGCAGGCACAGCACCCCAGTAGCAATCAGAGAGGTATATACCGCCGTTTTCATCTCTCCGTACTCCTTCGTGCCAAAAAGGCGGGATACAATCACAGAGCACCCGATATTGCATCCGAAAGCAAAAGCCAGAAAAATCAGGGTGATCTCATAGCTGTTCCCCACCGCCGCCAAAGCCTCTTCTCCCACGAACTTTCCCACCACAAAGCTGTCGGCCAGATTGTAAAGCTGCTGAAAAATCACACTCCCAAACAGCGGCATACAGAACTGCCGCAAAACCTTTCCCGGTTCCCCTACTGTCAGATCCCTGTTCATTGCCTGCTCCTTCTTTTCGGTTACTTTTCACAGCTCCGCCGTTCAAAGCAACTCTTTTCTTCCCCGGACATCGGAAGGACCCGGCCAAAATACCGCCGGGCCGCCAGACTCCGAAACCACATTTCTTTCTGGGTTATTATACTCCTTCACTTCAGACAGTACAATAGAAGAATTATAAAAGCAGCGAACAAAAACACCTCGCGAAAACACTCCGTGAACAGTATCTGAACAGTACAGTCACTCACAAGGTCAGAATTGAATGGGTGTTACTTCTATGGACAGCGGCTCCATTTTATATTCCGGAAACTGGTCGATCAGATCCTCCAGACACAAAACGGTATTATACTGGATATCATGAGCCAGCATCACCACCTTTTTCCGCCCCAGCGTGCTTTCCCGGGCATTCTGAAGCAGCATCTCCGGTGTAGTTTTCTTTGCCGCATCCTCCAGGCTGGCATTCCAGTCAAAATAGACATATCCCTGCTCTGTCATTACGTCAATAATGTCCTCATACACGTCCTTGTTATAGGCGTTAATGCTTCCCCCGGGAAAGCGGAACAGCTCCACCTCCACTCCTGTGGTTTCGTACACCACATTCCATGCCTTTTGAAAATCCTCCAGGTACGCATCCACGCTGGCATAGATCTTCCCATAGTCATGGCTGTAACAATGAATACCGATGGTATGCCCCTCCTCCACAATCCGCCGGACCACCTCCGGATGCTTCTCCACATTTTTACCCACCAGGAAAAATGTAGCTTTGATTCCCCTCTCCTTCAGAATATCCAATACGGCGGTAGTATTTTCTTCAGATGGACCGTCGTCAAAGGTCAGATACATGGTCTTGGGATAAAAATAATATTGGATTCCCTGGGCGATTCCCGCAGCCAGCTTCTCCTGATAAGCGGGATCCGTGATCTTTTCCCTCTCCTTGCGGTTTGACAAAAAGGCCGTCTCTATAAGACAGGAGGGCACAGACACCTCCCGTATCACATATAATTCATCGCTTTCCCTGATCTCCCGATCCTTTGCACCGGTTTTCTCCAGTGCCCCCCGGTGCACCAGCTGCGCCAGACGCCTGCTGCCCTGGCCGCCTCCGTAAAACCAGGTCTCAATGCCGCTCACAGAGCTCTCTCTTTCCTCACAGGCATTTTGATGAATACTGATATAGAGATCCCCTTCCCGATCCTCGGCCAGCTCCACCCGGTCCTCCAGCGACATCTGTGTCACATTATCTGCTCTGGTCAGCAGGGTCTCAAAGCCCATTTCCTCCAGCTTGCCCGCCAGCTTCTGCGCCAGCAAAAGATTAATTTCCCTCTCGGCCACATCTCCTCTGCTACAGCCCTCGTCCTCTCCTCCATGGCCGGGGTCTATGATAATCAATGGAATTTTCGGCTCGGGCTCCTGAATCAGGACGATATCCTCAGGCGTAATCCCCGTGGATTCCGCCCCGGCTCCATGGGCCAGCTGTTCCAGCTCCACAATAGCCACCGGCTCCGGCTCCCCGGGAGAAAGAACAGAGTATAATAAACCGCCGCCTGACAGAAACACCAGCAGGTATACTGCCAGAAGCAGAACCAGGTGTCTCTTCAATTGCCTTTCTTCCCTTTTGCGGACTCTGCCGTCGTGAGGGCTTACCCTCACCAGTCTTACGTCCCTGCCGTAGCTTCCTCTTTTGTCAAGTCGTCCGTGCATACCGCATTCCCCTTTTCATACCATACCACATCCACATTTGCGTGCAGGGTTACTTTTCACGGCTTCGCCGTTCAAAGCAACATGATGCACACAAAATGAGCAAAAAGCGCTCATTTTGGCGCGTGCTGTCTCGGGTTTTTGTGCAAACAGCGCACAAAAACACCTTGCGGCCCCTACCCGTGAAAAGTAACGCGTGCAGGCGCCTTGCACTATACCGTATATAAAAAGCTCCTCCGCAACTGTTTATTACAGTATACGAAGGAGCTCCGTCAGAATATCATATTTTTGGCATAAAAATCTCATCTTTTTTCCATACTTTTTGCATCATCGGGAAATTTTTAAGAATAATTCATTGATTCCCTCATAAAAGCCCACAGTCACAATGGTATTGCCCTCCTCCATCCCGGAAAAACTGAATTTTTTAAAGTACGGGGTGGTTTCGGACAATGGATTAACCTCCTCATATTCCCGGGGTTTTCCCAGCCCCATATATTCCGCCCAGGTCTCCACGATCTCATCCGCGTCCACATCATCCCAGCTGGAAAAATCCACTCTGGCATAAAATTCATAAATCTTTCCCGTATCTGCATCCACATAGGCGTCAAGAAGCCGATTCCTTTTATCCGCGTTCTGCTTTTTCGTGCTCAGGCTGATCTTCCACACCAGCACATTATTCCTGGGCTCCGGCACGTCGATAGCGGAATACATAACCGCACTGTAGGTACTCTCTGTGAGTGTCCGGATAGCTTCCGGCAAAATTCCCAGCTTCTGCAGCTCCTGAATTCCCTGATTGCATAATTCGATACCTGCGCTGGCCGGTATCTCCTTCCCGGAGGAATCCTTCCGGTTTTCCACAAAGGCATAGCTTCCCGTAAGCTCCTCATAATTCAAATTCGCCGGATCAGTTCTGGTCATGGCACTCTGCTCGCTTTCCGGCAGAGTCTGACTGTTCAGGCATTTTGATAAAATATAAAGTTTCTCATTTCCGCTGAGAGAGTAGCGGTACCCTTCCGTTTCCGTCGTGTCCACCTCCTGAATCCTGACCTGGTCCAGAATGCCCTGATCCCGGTACTGTGCCAGAGCCTCCGGCCCCCACACAGCCAGCCCTACCACGGCGGCGGCCAGCGGAAGCAGCAAAATACTGAATTTTACGTTCTTCATAATACCTCCTGCCCTGGGACGCACAAACATTTATGTTCTCACGCCGACGGCAGCACAAAGCGAATACAGGTTCCTTCTCCCACTGTGCTTTCGATCTGAAGCGTGCTTTTGTGAAGACGCAGGATCTCAACACACAGCGCCAGCCCCAGGCCTGCGCCGTTTTTGCTGCGGGAACGGGATTTGTCCACCATATAAAAGGCCTCCGTCACCTTCTTCAGCTCCTCCTCCGGAATCCCCACACCGTAATCCTTCACCTGAAATTCATAGCCGCCCTCCGTCTGTTTCCCGTTAACCTCCACCACACCGCCGGGGCGGGATGCCTTCAGCGCATTGTCCACCAGGTTCAGCAGAACGGACTTAATCAGATTGGCTTCGGCATATACAGTACCCTCCTGACAGGATATCCGAAGCTCCTGCTCCGTGTTGCAGGCAAACATATCCTTCAGATACTGAAACAGCACGCCTGCCGGACCGGGCTGAGGCTCAATCTGCTCACGCTTTGTGACAATAATATCCAGCAGCCGGAAGGACATGTTTTCCAGCCGCTTCCCTTCCGTGTAAATGTAATTGGAAGACAAAAAATGCTTTTCCTCATCCAGCTTTCGGGACCTGAGCAGGTCCGCGTAACCGATAATGGCCGTCAGCGGAGTCTTCAGCTCATGGGCAAAGGCGGCAATGAAATCCTCCCTGGCCCGCACCTCCTCCTTCAGCTCGCCGATGGTGTTCTCCAGTACATTTGCCATACTGTTGAAATCCCGGGTCAGATCCCCCAGTTCGTCGCTGCCGATCTGGCGGGCCCGATATCCGTACTCTCCCCCAGCCATTTTTCTGGTGGCCCGGGTCAGGATCCGGATGGGCTTTGTGAGCCAGATGGTAATCAGAAACATAACCAATGCGCAGCATGCCAGCATGGCCAGGGTTACCCTCCGGTACACCGCAAATCCCATGGCCCGCTCATCAAATACCTCCGTCACGTCCTCCATGGTCTCCAGGTACAGATTCCTGCCCAAAGCGTTTACCTGAACCCCTGTCAGAATGTAATAGTGCTCTCCCTGCCGTATAATCCGCCAGATCCTGGTGTTTTCAGACACCTCCTGAAGCAGGGAAGCATCCTCCGCAAAGCCCTCGCTGGCATACAAAAGTCCCTTTTCCTCATCCGACAGCCTCAGCCGGCGCCCGGATACCTGGCCGCTGCTCTCCAGCCTGGCGCCGATCTGCTCCACCGCATTGTCCTGAAGCACATTGTATTTCGTAGGAATATTCAGCGCCGCCGTCTCAAAGGCAAACCGCAGAATATTGCTGTCATCCAGGGCCTGGTCAACCTCCCGCTCCAGGGCCGTCTGAAATACAAAATTCACAAAAAGAAATCCGCTGAGGCCGAAGGCTGCCGCCATGATGATTATAGCCCACAGCAGGATCTTGTATAAAAATTTCATAAATACACCCCGAAATCAGATCTCCAGCCGATAGCCCACTTTATACACCGCCACCAGATTATCTTCCCAGCCCATCTTTTTACGCAGTCTCTGAACATGAAGATCCAGAGTCCTGCTGTCTGCCAGATACTCGTCCCCCCAAACCCTCTCATAAAGGTTTTCCCGAAAAAGAGCTATGTTTTTATTTCGAATAAAAAGCACCAGCAGACCGTATTCCTTGTTGGTCAGCACCACGGGCTTTCCTCCCTTTGTGACCTTCCTGGCTTCTACATCCACCACCACATCGCCGGCGGACAAAATGCTTTCCGTCTTGTTGTAACGGCGCAGCACCACCTCTACTCTGGCCACCAGCTCCACCACATCGAAGGGCTTCACCAGATAATCCTCGGCCCCCAGCTTCAAACCCTTTACCCGGTCCTTTACCTCATGCTTGGCTGTGATAAAAATTACAGGAACCTTCAGCGGCCTTATGTATTCCATGATGTCATAACCGTTTGCGCCGGGAAGCATGATATCCAGCAGGATCAAATCAAACGGCTCTTTTTCAATCAAATCCAGGGCCTCCAGGCCATCCTGCACAGCCGTGCAGTCGTAACCCGCCGCCGACAGATTAATGTCAATCAGGTCACAGATAGGCTTTTCATCATCCACGATCAATATCTTTATCATCTTCCTGCGGCCACCCCCAATATTCTCTGATCAGCTCCACCAGTCCGCTCACGGTATCCTCCTCCGTGCACTGGCGGATACTTTCGAATTCCTTATCCTCCGCAAATCCCTCTGTCCGCTGATAATATATGGAACACCTGGTATCCACCACAGCCTTTCCCTCCGGGCCGGAGTAGCTGTAGCGGCCCAGCACCACCAGGTCCTTCATGCCGTCTCCGTCCAGATCCCGGCAGGCCATGCCCTTTAAGGCATACAGGTTATCGTAATCCCCCATAGGCTGGAAGCTCCAGACGATATATCCCTGTTCATTTACCAGGTAGATCATAAACACATTGTACTCTCCCATGCGTATGACCCCCGGTACCACCCGCAACAGACCCTGTTTTTCAAAGCGCCTGTAGTAGCACTGCTCTTCTATAATCTGAAAACCGCTTTCCAAAAGCTCCATGAGAGTAGAGGCAGTATACAGCGCCTCCGTGGAATTCCCGTCCCGCACATAGGAGGCGATACAGTCGATACTCTTGTTCATGCTGAACCGATTGATCTTGTCCGAAACCCTCCAGTCCCTGTAAAACCCGCCGTCCCTCTGAAAAAGCACATCTCCCGTCTTGTAGGGCTTCTCGGCATATTCTCCCTGACTGTTCTCGCAGTTGGTGATCAGAATAATATCCGTCAGACCGTCCCCGTCCAGGTCCTGAAAGGAAACTGCAGCAATTCCCTTATTGGGCTGGGCCAGCTCCCCCAGGCACCGGTTGTTGGTCTCCAGCTGGTTTGTCTTGTACAGCACATTGCCCCGCCCGTCCAAAATGAGAATGGCAAGCCGGTTGTATTCCTCCTCCATAATCGGAAGAAAGGTCACCTCCTCCTCCCCGAAGGACTCCAGAAGAACGGGAAAGCTTTGTTCTTCTACGGCGGCATACCCGTTTACCGAAATATCACCCACATTTTCAATGGCCTCAAAACGGCTTTGATACTCCTCGTATTGCCTGACCAGCTCCTGGGTGCCGTCCTGCGCCAGAGCTCCCAGAGGGCACAGACACAGACTACCAGCCAGAATCAGAGGCAGCGTCCGGCTCCATCTTTTGTACACGGCTTTCTCCTTATTCCTCAAAATATTTCAGTACCATGGCGCAGGTCCCGGGTATCTCCACAGTGATCCGCCCCGCTGTCAGCTCATATTCCGGCCCGCCCAGGGAATAGCCCTCCCGCCCTGTCTGTATCAGAGTCCGCATTTTTCCGTGCTTGGGCGTCCCCAGCACCCACACCATCAGCTTTCGGGTGATGGGATGGTCATTATTATTTATCAAAATCAGACACTGCCCTCTCCTGTGGAAGCGTCCGTAAGCCAGAAAATTGTAATCCCCTTCCATCTGCATAATGGAACCCGTCCGCAGCTCGTCGTTCTCCCTGCGGAGCCGGATCATGTCTCTATGGAAAGCGATCAGCTCCTGATCCTCCCGCCCCCAGGGATAAGTCCGGCGATTGTCCGGATCCGTAAACCCGCACAGCCCAGCTTCGTCTCCGTAATAGATGGTGGGCGCTCCCGGCCAGGTCATCTGCATCACCACTGCCTCCCGAAACACCCCCTTATTGATATCCTGCTCCGCGGCATGAGGCCCCAGGCTTCCCGTCCGGCCCACCTTATGATTGGTGCGGGTCAAAAAGCGGGAATGATCGTGGTTGGAAAGCTCGTTCATGGCCACCTGCCAGCTGGGCATGGCAAAGCTGGAGCTGTGGTGAAGCATAGCCCCCCAAAAGCTGTCCGCATTGCCCAGCAGATCCTCTCGAAAGTCATCGCTGTGCTTTTCCATACCTGTGAGGAACCAGGTCACAGGCTCCATAAAGGCATCATAATTCATCACTGTGTCCCACTCGTTCCCCTGAAGCCAGTCCCTGGTATTCCCGTAATGCTCCGCCAGAATAATGGCGTCAGGGTTGGCTTCCTTTACCGCCTTTCGGAATTCCTGCCAGAAATAGTGATTATACTCCGGGCTTCGTCCCAGGTCTGCCGCCACATCCAGCCGCCAGCCATCTGCATTATAGGGCGGTGAAACCCATTTTCTGGCAATATGCATCACATACTCAAACAGCTCTCTGGAATCCTCGTAATTCAGCTTGGGAAGCGTATCATGCCCCCACCAGCCGTCATAGGAGCCGTTGTAGGGCCAGCAGTCCTGCTGATGAAATTGAAAATAGCTTCTGTAGGGACTGTCCGCACTGACAAAAGCCCCCTTTTCGTAGCCTTGGGCATTTTCATAAATCCGCTCTCTGTCCAGCCACTTGTTAAAGGATCCGCAATGATTAAAGACGCCGTCCATAATCACCCGCATTCCCCGCCTGTGGGCTTCCTCCACCACCTGAATAAACAGCCGGTTGCCGGCCTCCAGATTTTCACGGTTTGTCACCCGGTTCACATATTTGGACGCGGTACGGTTTTCCCTCTGCCCCTCCCAGAGCAGATCCCCCTCATCATTCACCAGCTTTCCGAAGTGAGGGTCAATATTGTCATAATCCTGAATATCATATTTGTGATTGGAGGGCGAGACAAAAAGAGGATTGAAATAAATCGCCTCCACCCCCAGATCCTGCAGATAATCCATTTTATCCAAGACACCCTGCAGATCCCCTCCGTAAAAGTCCCTTACATCCATCTGGGCCGGATAACGATACCAGTCCTCCACCCGGCGCACCGGCTCGTTAATATAACAGTATTCGCCGGTTTGAACATCATTTGACGGATCCCCGTTGCAGAAACGATCCACATAAATTTGATACATAACGGCTCCCTTTGCCCACTTCGGCGTCTTGAATCCAGGAATTACCGTAAAATTATAATATTGATTTGGCTCATGCACCACTCCCCGGGTATCGTAATAAGCCTTCAGCCGCCCTGTATGAAGCTCAAAGTAATAGGAAAGCTTCTCCTCTCCCAGCTGAATCTGGCAGGCATAAAAGTCAAAGTGCTTTGTACACTCTGCCTTTTCCATAAAATGGCATTCGTTCCCGCTGACCAAAATCACACGATCCACATTATTTCTGGCCGTGCGGAAGCGGATCGTCACCTTCTCATGGGCCTCAGGCTCCATGGGCGTCACATACTCTTCTCCTGTGTCCGTATACAGCGCCTTTCTGTTAAACACCGGGCGCATGCCCAGAATATACCTGGAGCAATCCTCAACCTTTTCGATTTTTCGGATATCTATCTTCTCATACACGTTAAAAACATCTCCTGTCTGTTGATTTCCACGTATGAATATTTTACTGAAAAATTCTTATTTATTCAATAGCAATTCTAAAATTATAGGCGAGGAAAAGTAAAAAGGACAGCCATGGGGTGACTGCCCTTTTCAGAGAAGGTATTTCTTTCTTATGGGGTATAGCAAAAACTATATAATGTATTGGGGGGTTACGTATATTATATTATCATCTGCTTTTTTATTTGACCATTCCTAAAATTCACAAACATTACAAATTCGGCATCATGTTTTTGTAAGTTTTGTACAAATTTATTTTTGTTCCATCAGGTATAATTCCACTCTGTTTTTCAGATGATCAATGGCCTGTTCTTCCGTGATAACTCCGGAAAAATAATTCTCCAATTCCTCCGTGATAATGTCAAGCAGCTCCCGGGGAAGATAGGACACAGGAACCGCCTGCTCCAAAAGGGCCATGTAATCCTCCTTCATGCGCTCTCTGTCAATCATAGCCTTAAGAATATCAAAGCCTTCATAAAATGACGTAAACGTCATCTCCATCAGCTGCTCCTCGAATACATCCTTTCGCACGCTCATGTGAAAACCGATATCCAGAGCTCCTGCACATTGGCTGTCATAGGTCAGAATGCTCTGCAAAAACAGCCTGGCAATCTGTTTATCCTCCTCCGGGGCCTTTGCCCGGACCGCCACCGGTTCAGATGAAACAATATAATGATGCGCGCCATCCCTCCCGGGATAACCGATAAGCTTCAAGGAATCTCCCAATTGGGTCTGCCACTGCCCAAGATCCTCCGGATTAAGAAGCGATACCTCGTAACAAAGCATGGAGCCGTCCTTCAAAGCTCCCGCAGCCTCCAAACCATATCCGCGGTTATCCTCATTATCCAATTCCCCGGCATAATGCAATATCCTGCGGAATCCATCCGAGTCAAAATATGTGACACCCTCTCCGGGATCCACCATATAATTGTCGTTCAGTCCATGAATGAAAAAGCTCGAGATAAAGCTTATGCTGTCCCTTGCATTACAAATATTGTCCAGCCGGGGGCGGGCCGCAATCTCTTCCAAAAACCCGTCGTAGTCCCAGTCATCCCGGTCTACCGACGCAGTAATCACCGTTTCAATATACCAGTCATCCACGATTCCATACAGCGTCTCTCCTATTTTCCCCCGCTCCAGCGCCTTCAAGATCAGCTCATCCGGCAGGCCGTCCTGCTCCAGCACCTGGTCAAGGGGCTCCCAAAGCTCTTCATGCTGGGTAAACCCGGTCAAAAAGGTATCGATGAGCACCGGCCCTTTTCCCGCAATCAGTTCTGTCATCAGTCTGGTATCGTTATATTCTGTCTCCTCCAGCCGAACCACATAATTGGGATACATTTTGGTAAACCTGGCCGCATAGACCTTATATTTTCCCATTTGACCGGACGATACGGCCATGGTGATCTCGTGAATCTCCCTTTGCTCCGCCGTAGGCTCCAGATAAAGGTAGTTCATGCCATCCACATCCTTGTATAAAAGGGAAATGGACTGGTCTTCCCCCACCTGCAGATCTTCGATGCTCTGGGGCTGCATTCCATGCCTGACCCACTCGTACAGAAGCTCCGGATTCCCGCCTGTCAAATCGCCGCGGTAAAGCCCTTCCTTGTCAGCATATAAAAATGTGTGCTCATCCCAAAGGGTAAAATACAGCATATCCCAGACCCATATATCAGCAGGAACATTTCCAAGAATCTCTTTTTTCCCGCTGGCAGGGTCGGCCTTCCACAGCAGACCCCCGGTGGCTTGTCCCGTGTCCTCTTCCTCTACATGGGAGTAAAGGGCAATGCTTCCATCATACAGCGAAACCAGTACAGGATCGTCATATGAAGGCTCAGTGACCTCTGCAAGAATTTCTCCCTGGGAATCCAGCACATAATACTTCCAGCCCGAAAAACTCATGGTGACCAGATGAATGTTTCCAAGACCGTCTGCCATGACCCCCCTGGGGCTTCCCTCCTCAGGCCAGCCCTCTTCCATGTCAAAGCTTCCTGTAACCTTCAGGTTTTCATCCACAGTCAAAAAACGGTAAAAACTGCTTCCTTCTCCGTCAAACTGCAAATCAACCAACACGTAACCGCCGCTTCCACAAATCTTTCCGGCGCTTTCAAGCAGGTTCAGATCATACTCCTTTAAATTCCGGGAACTCCATTCCCCATCTCTTGTAACAATATTTAAGCTGTCCTGGCTTTCTCCAGGAATCAGCTGTCTCACAAATACCGTTGCCCGGGAGGCTTCAAGAGCATAGTCAAGTGTCCTGATTTCTCCATCCTCCTCCGACTGAACCGGTTTCAGAGGCCGGTTAAACTGCCCTGTATACAGATCCAGCGTGTTATCCTGCCAGACTTCTCCAGCGGCCTGCTCATCAACAGTCTCCGGCGTACCCGATTCTTCCTTTCCGGCAGAATCTTTTTCCCCATGGGATCCGTTATGACAGCCGCTACAGAGTAAAAGCAGTGCAGCCAAAAACAGGTAAATAAACCTTTTCTTCATGGAACCTCCTGTAATATCTTTATCTCCTTCCATTCACACTTTCTAATGCTTTTCGCTATGATTTTCTGCTATTTTATGCGAGTGTCTTTTCCCAATTGGGTTAAGAAGACCACAATACGAACATTCATAATCACAATACACATATGTTGATACAACATTGCACGATCTAAGAGTTGCCAATCCATTATCGTCTACTGCAAAAACATAAGTATGAATGGATGGCAATTCAAACGTTTCAGATGATCTTCTACACCTATTGAAGTGATGTACTCCATCAGGAGCATTGTCGCAGACAGCCGCATTCGCTGTTATAGTGCTTCCAAAAAGCATCATGACTGCCAAGCTAAAAATTAAAATTTTCTTCATATAGTTATTCCTTTCCTTTTTTCTGAACAAATCATCTGCAGTGTATGTTCTATTTACATGCATGAGGCATGCCTACATCTCGTATTATACATTTTCTTCCATTAGGTGTCCATAGTACTTTGGTACCATTATCTTCAAATAGCCTTTTCCTGTCACAATAGACTTCCCATATCAACCTGCTCACCAAAAGCCACAAAAATCCCAGAAAGCATCCACATTCAGCCTTCCGGGATTCATATACCAATCTATGAAGTAATAGCATAAACAGGTTTACAAAGAAAACAGCGCCTCGAACTCCTCCCTGTTGATCTTCTCCTTTTCCAGAAGCAGCGCGGCACAGCTGTGAAGCACCTGCTCCTTCTCCAGAATGATGGCCCTGGCCCTGGCATAGCAATCGTCGATAATGGCCTTCACTTCCCTGTCGATCTCACCGGAGATGGCCTCGCTGTGGGGCTTTGCATGAGCCAGGTCGCGTCCGATAAACACTTCCTCGCCATCCTCGTCATAGCAGATGACACCGATATTCTCCGACATGCCGAACCTCGTTACCATTCTGCGGGCCACCTTGGTGGCTCTTTTGATATCGCTGGAGGCGCCGGTGGTAATATCCTGAAATACCACCTCCTCCGCAATCCTTCCTCCCAGGGACACCATGATCTCCTGAAGCATCTGCCCCCTGGTCATAAACATTTCATCCCGCTCGGGCAGAGGCATGGTGTAGCCTGCCGCTCCTGTGCCTGTGGGCACAATGGACACCACATACACGGGCCCCACATCCGGGAGCATGTGAAAGAGGATTGCATGGCCGGCCTCGTGATAGGCAGTAATCCTCTTTTCCTTCTCCGAAATGACCCGGCTCTTTTTCTCCGCGCCGATTCCTGCCTTGATAAAGGCCTTGTTTACATCCTCCCGGGTCACAAAGGATCTGTCCTGTCTGGCGGCGTTGATAGCCGCCTCGTTCATCAGATTCTCCAGATCCGCCCCGGTAAAGCCCGCTGTGGTCTGGGCCACCTGCTTCAGATCCACATCCTCCGCAAGAGGCTTGTTCTTTGCATGAAGCTTTAGAATATCCTCCCGGCCTCCCACATCGGGCCGTCCCACGGCCACCTTCCGGTCAAAACGCCCGGGCCGCAGAATGGCGGGATCCAGGATATCCACCCGGTTGGTGGCGGCCATAACGATGATGCCCTCATTGATGCTGAAGCCGTCCATCTCCACCAGCAGCTGGTTCAGCGTCTGCTCCCGCTCGTCATAGCCGCCTCCCATGCCGGTGCCACGAAGCCTTGCCACTGCGTCGATCTCATCGATAAACACGATGCAGGGAGCGTTCCTCTTGGCCTCGCCAAACAGGTCCCGGACCCGGGAAGCGCCCACTCCCACAAACATTTCCACAAAATCCGATCCGGAAATACTGAAAAAAGGAACGCCCGCTTCCCCGGCCACCGCCTTGGCCAGCAGCGTTTTTCCTGTTCCGGGAGGTCCCTCCAGCAGCACGCCCTTGGGGATCCTGGCGCCGATCCGGTTGTACTTGCCCGGCTCCCGCAGGAAATCCACGATCTCCTCCAGCTCCTCCTTTTCCTCCTTCAGACCTGCCACCTGCTCAAAGGTAATGGTCTTGTCCCCCATGACCATGATGGCCCGGCTCTTACCGAAATTCATCATTCTGGCGTTATTGCCGCCCGCCGCATTCTGGCTGTTGATCATCATAAACAGGAATATGCCCACCGCCAGCACGATCAGCATGGGAACCAGGGTGGTAAGCACCCAGCCCTCCCGCTCCACGTCAAAGACTCTGGGATCAAATCCGTAGGATCGAACCAGCGCTTCCGCCTCCGTCACATCCGCCACATACAGCTTCTTTTGAGATCCATTCTTCAAATGAATCTCCAAGGCGCCCGTAGGCGTTTCACCGTTCAGATGGATCTCCACGGAAGAAATCCTTCCGCTCTCCATGTCGGCCACAAGCTCCGCCCTGGTATAGTCCTCCTCCATATTCTTTCTGCTGACGGAAGTAATCAGCAATATCACTCCCACCAACACGGCGACAAATATCAAATATGAAATAATCCCTCTGCTATACTGCCTCAATTCATGAGCCTCCTAATTGTCAAATTCCACAACCCCGATATAGGGAAGATTGCGGTATCTCTGGTCATAGTCCAGACCATAGCCCACCACAAATTGGTCAGGGATCTGAAACCCTGTGTAATCCACCTTTACCTCCACTACACGTCTCTCAGGCTTGTCCAGCAGGGTGCATAGGCGCAGTGACCTGGGTCCCCTGTCCCGAAGCATCTCCAGCAGATAGCTCAGGGTTCGTCCGCTGTCCACGATATCCTCCACCACAACCACATCCTTATCCTTCAGGGATTCGTCCAGATCCTTCACGATCTTTACCACACCGCTGGACTTGGTGTCGCTTCCATAGCTGGATACCGACATAAAGTCAAGAGATACCGGCACGCTGATCCTTTTTGCCAGCTCGCACATAAAAAAGCTGCCTCCCTTGAGCACACACACCAGATGCACCTGTTTTCCTGCATAATCTCTGCTGATCTGGTCTCCGATCTCCTGAATCCTCGCGTCTACCTCTTCCTCCGGCAAAAGTACCCTAATATGCTCTGCCATCTTCATCCTCCGTTCCGCTGTCGGGGCAGCTTACCTTTAATTGTACCTGCAAAATGCGTTTTGTATTCCTGCAAACCTTATAATATTCGCTGATCCGGTATCCCGCCAGCCAAAGCACATGGCTCCCCTCGGCCAGAAGGGGCACGGCATTGCGAATCTCCCTGGGAATCTTCTCCGTTACCATATAGTCCTTCAGGGATTTATGGATCATATGGCCGGCGCCGTCCCCAATGGTCAGAAAATCCCCTGTAAGCCTGCACCGAATTGTAAGTGATTCCTTAATTTTATCATAATCAAACCATTTCGTATACTTATTTCGGGGAACTTCTTCACAATTTTCACCGGAAATTACCGAAAATTCCATGGTCCCCAGACTTCCCAGCGCCGCCTCCACCGTTCTCCCGCCTTCCACCGGCAGAAAAACCTGCTTCCGGAGAGGTTCCTCCTGTGCCGGACACACCGCTCTGCTCCTCTCCAGGATGACCTTCGTGTACTCCCGCCTTGCCTGCAGGCCCATGGGCAGATCCACCCGTCGGCTGCCTGTCCCCTGAAACAGCTTCAGCACATCCTCCACATGGGTCATGGAAATGTCCCTGCCTGTAGGCGACAGCTCCTTTGCCAGAGCCAGAATCATTCTCTTCTGCAACGCGGTATGCTCCTTTAAAAACCCTTCCGTCTCCAGCGCCGCCCGCTGGAGGCTCCGGGAAGTCTCCCAGGAAAAGATCCCGCATCTGGCCAGGGCTTCCCTGGTCTGTCCGGCCATATAATCCTCCGTTTCCGCCAGAATATCCGCCGTCCGATACATATGCCCCACTACACCGGAGGATATTTCCTGCTCCGCATATGGAAGGATGTGATGGCGAATGCGGTTTCTGGCATAGGCATCCCCTTGATTTGTGCTGTCTCTGCAGAAAGGAATTCCACGGACCTTCAGATATTCCTCCACCTCCTGCCGCTCCAGACACAATATGGGGCGGATCACCTGAAGCCGGCTGCGTAGGGCCGCATTATCCGCTCCGGCTGCGATCCGTTCTTTTCCAGCCCCCGGCTCCAAACTTGTTGGATCCTGTTCCTGCTCCCACTCTTCCCGCACAGGAAAAATGCCGCACAGGCCTTTAAGGCCGCTTCCCCGAAACAGACAAAACAGCATGGTCTCCGCTCTGTCGTTACTGTTGTGGGCCACGGCGATCTTTGACCCCCCGAAGCGCTTCGCCGCCTCCCGGAAAGCATGGTACCGAAGCCGCCGCCCCGCATCTTCCTCCGAAAGCCCCTGCCGGGCCGCCAAACGGGGCACATTTCCCTTTTTCAGAAAAAAGGGAATCTCCCTTTCCCGACACAGCTCTTCCACAAATGCGGCATCCTCCCCCGCATCCTGCCGGATTCCGTGATTAACATGAACCACAGTCATGGAAAAGGGGACTTTTTTACTATACTCCAGCAATAGAAATAAGAGGCAAACTGAGTCTGCCCCTCCTGAAACCCCGAGGATTACTTTATCCTCCGGCTGTATCATCCTGTGTTCCTCCAAAAACGCGAATACCTTCCGCTCTGTCTTCCATTTGCTGTCCATGAGATGATAGTACCGCATTCCCGTGGGAAAAGTCAAGGACAAACCTCCCATATACCGATCACTCCAATGGTCATATCATCCTTAACCCTGCCCTTGCCGGCACGAAGCGCCGCCCGCAGCAGCCACTCCGCCATCCCCCCGGGATTCTGCGTCTCCGCCGCCTCCACCGCCTGGAGCAGAGCGTCCTCATACGCCTCCTCAAAAGCGTCCACCACTCCGTCGGATACCATAATCACATAATCACCGTCCTGCAGATTCCTGCATACAGGCTGTACCTCAACCTGCTGAAAAATTCCCAGAGGCAGATTTCCCACAGTCAGCGCCTCCGTCTCCGACTGTCTTTTCAAAAAGGTCACCGCCCCTCCCGCCTTTCGAAGCTCCATGGCACCCTTGTGCAGGTCCAGATCACACACATCCAGTGTAGGGTGATTCTGGTCCTCACCCAGTGCAAACAACGCCGTATTCACCATTTTCACGGCGGCCTCCACGCTGTAGCCCGTCTCCATCATTTTCTCCATCAGGTCCAAAACCTTTCCGCTGTCCTGCCCTGCCCTTTCACCTGATCCGGTACCGTCCGAAAGCATCATCACAAGTCTTCCCTTCTCCACCTCCAGCACGGAATAATTATCCCCCGAAATCGTCTCGTCCTCCTTTATGGCCCTGGCAAAGCCTGTCAGCGCCAGAAACCGGGGCTGTTCCTCCAGCACAAAACTGTGAGGTGTCTTCTCTATCACACAAGGGCTGACCACGGACAGCCGCAGCCTTCGTCCCAAAAGCACGGTGAGCATGTCCGCCGCCTCTTCACCCGGGATTCCCGAAGCCTTGTCCGTGCTCATGGTCAGAACCACGGATTCGGTTCCCTGCTCATCCGGCACATAACAGGGATTTTCCACCTGGATTCCCTCCTCCTTCAAGGCCCGGACAATACGTTTTTTCTGTTTTTCTTCCATGGGTCTGTAGCACAAAACCTCACAGGCCAGCTCGGTCATGATTTTCGCCGCCTCATTCAGATGGCATTTTATGACCTGCCGATTCTCCCACAGCTGACGCCGGGAATAAAGCGTCTGCCGGTCCTCTTTTCCAGGATTAAATTCTCTGTCATAATTCCTGGCCAGTTCATAAAAGGTATCTGCATAGTTTAACAGCTTCCTTCTGCACAGCTCCGAAACCTGTGCCGTTTGGAGCTCTCCTTCCTCTGCCTTTTTTCCGGCTGTGTACCGGAAGCTTTTGTGCAGCTGCCTTGGCTCTTCCCGCGTCATTCTCATACCCCCTTGCCTGCTTCAATACGCATATCTGCCCGCCTTGGGCGGCACAAATGCAAGCCACGTCTTATTTTATTAGCCGCCTCACGCTTTTTTTGTCAAAACCGGGACAGGCTGCCTTAAAGTTTTGCGACAAAAAAAGCAGGAGCCTCACGCCCCCGCCTTCTATTTTGATTTAAACAGGATCTCACCTTCATACACCAGCCCCAGCTTTTCTCTGGCAATATCCTCTATATAACCCTTTGTCTGAACCTCTTTTCCAAGCTCCTCAATCTCAAGAGTGCGGTTTTGCTCCTTCTCGATCTGCGCATCCAGAGCCATCCCCTCCTGAACCTTGACATCTATCTTCTGGCGAAGCTCTATGCCCTTCACAAAAACCACCAGGGTCACCATCGCCACTACCAGGGTCACCAGGATCATGCTGAAACGGTTCTGGCGCCTTTTTCGATAGGCAATCCTGCGCCTCGTTCTTCCTGCCATGGGCCCTCCTTGTCCCGCCGGTATCCATGCCGCATCGCGGCCCCGGTGTCCTTCTCATCACTGTTTATAGTCTACCTCAAATTTATTTTAAGCAATCTCACAAAATTCGTCAATCTCATTTTTATACGTCGTCCAAGTCTGCAGGCTATGGCACCCATGCCTTTCCCCGCCTTGCAGGCCGCAGAACCTGTCTTTTTCCCCAAAAGTCCAAAAGGACGAAGAACCCAGCGTATCAATCGGAAAAGCCGATCAAGCAGCCATCGAAGCGCCAGAGATATGTACTTTACAAAATACGGGCTCACCAGCTTTTTATAGGAAAAAATCCCTGCCAGAGCACCGATTACGGCAAACCACCGCAACGTACCGTTACTCTCATGATACATCAACAGAAATACTTCTGCACCACAGTAAATCCAGAATGCCAGATCCTCCAGGGATACAAAAAAAGCCTTGTGAGGAACCACCCTGCGGAAAATTCTCAGCAGATCATAGACAAATGTAATAAAAATGCCCATCAGAAGGGCATGCAGGAGAAATTCTTTTTCACTTGCCATAGGACTTACCGAAACAGCTTGCTCAGCAGAGACTCACCCTTATGGCCGGCCCCCGCCACATCAGAATAGGTAAAGCTGTCGATTTTTCCGTCTATGTCTACTTCTCCTTTTTCCAAGGTAAGCCTGTTCACATGCAGGTCGTCTCCCTTGATCATCAGCATTCCCTGTTCCGTCTCCAGGAGAATCTCATGTATATCGAAGGACAGAACATCATTGACACCATTTATGACGCAGCTCTTCCGATTTGTCATAGTCACCTTGTGCATAATGCGTGCACCGCCGCTTAAATCCTCCATAGGCCCCTCCTGTCTGCGGAATCCCTTCTGTCAGATTCCCTCCTATAGAGTATATGCGCCGATTCCCCTACAAATACCTGAAAAGCTCCTTTGCCTCATCCTTTTTCACGGTCTCCTGCACATCCAGAACCTCCACCTTGACCTCTTTGTTTCCAAAGGATATGGTGATCACATCACCCTCCTTCACATTGGCGGAGGCCTTGGCGGGCTTTCCGTTGATCATCACCCTGCCTCCATCACAGGCCTCGTTTGCCACGGTCCGCCGTTTGATCAGCCGTGACACCTTCAAATATTTATCCAGCCTCAAGCTTATACCTCCTGCTTCGCGAGCCTGCACAATCGAGCAGGGGAAAGATCTTCCCCGGATACCCGTATGCAAAAAAAACAGCGGAGAACCTTCCACAGATCCCCCGCAGTGCAAACAAGATCCTTATGCGTTCAGCATGTCCTTCAGAGCCTTGCCAGCCTTGAATCTGGGAGCTTTGGAGGCTGCGATCTTCATGGGCTTGCCACTTTGGGGATTCCTGCCCTCTCTGGCCGCTCTCTCGGATACCTCAAAGGTACCAAAGCCTACCAGCTGAACCTTCCCGCCCTTCTTCAGTTCGTCAGCAACAACATCCGTGAAAGCCTTCAGGGTTTTCTCTGCGTCCTTCTTGGAAATCTCGGCTGCCTCCGCCATGGCGGCAATCAATTCTGTCTTGTTCATATTGAACTCCTCCTGTAATGAGTTTTCTTATTTGTATCTCCGTAGATGCTTCTTGTGAAACGTCTATTAATATATATATATGTTTTCAAATAGTTTGTCAAGGCATTTCCCCTTATTTTGCGGCTTTTTGTTACTTTTCATGGCTTCGCCGTTCAAAGCAACATGATGCACACAAAATGAGCAAAAAGCGCTCATTTTGGCGCGTGCTGTCTCGGGTTTTTGTGCAAACAGCGCACAAAAACACCTCGCGGCCCCTACCCGTGAAAAGCAATGGCTTTTTCGTTACTATTTGCAGCTGCTTAAGGAAGTACCGCATCCAGCAGCGTATCCGTCAGGGACGCGGTGCCCGGAGACAAATCCGCAAAGGAATAGGAGATATCCTTGTTTTCTTCATCCACCTGCACCGTATAGCTCCTGGTCTCATAGCCTGTCTTTCTCAGGGTAATTACATGAGCTCCTGCCGTCTTCCTGAAGCTGCAGGGAGATATTCCCATATAGTTGCCGTCCAGATACACCTCCGCGCCCTCCGGGGCATCTACATACATCTTATAATAATCCGTAGCAATAGGAGCGGACGGATCCGGAGTCTCTTCCTCCTCTTCCTCAGACCTGCTGGCCTCCAAAACCACATTGATACTGGCGGATGCCTCCGCTACACGGATGTACTGGGTCACGGACTGGTACCCCTCGGCTCTGGCAATCATCTGATGGACCCCGTACTCCAGGGATACAGGTCCCGACACATCCACCTGGGTTCCGTCAATGTAGAGGTCCGCACTGGAGGGATCCAGGGAAAACAGCACAATTCCATATTGAGGCTCCGGAATCTCCAGATCGCCGATATCCAGCAAGGTCTCTTCATTTCGGTTAATCACCACGCTTTTGACGCCGCCGCCCCCTCTGTGGCTGATATTTACCTGATAGCTTCCCTCCGGCACCAGCAGGAGCATGTCCTCTGTGATCTGCCGGATCTGCGCCGCTCCTACCTCAATCCACCCCCCAATAAAGTTCTCATCGTTTGCAAGCCGCAGATACCCATGACCCTTTTCCACCCGGACTGTAAGGATCTGCTTGTCAATTCCCAGAAAGCTCACTATGTCCGCCGGATTCAGATCCATCATATCCAGCGCCATGCCCTCTGCCAGGTACTGGGTGTTGGAGGTGAGCTTATAGGTTTCCGACCCAATGGTAACCTCACTGCGCACCGGATTTATCTCATACCGTTCCACGTTTTCTAAAATCCAGCTTTTGGACGAAAGCCGCAATGTAGTTAAATGCTTCTTGGATTTCAGAAAGGTGATGTCCACAACGTCGCCTAAATGAACCTGATCCAGAGAGATACCTTCTCCATACTTGTCATACAGACCGGTGGTTCCGTCCAAAGAAAGCGTATATTTCCTGCCCAGCTCCAGATTCAAAAAGGTCACCGTATTTTCGTCCCCATTCCGGCCCACCAAAACAGCCGTATCCGCCGAGTCATAGCTTTCCGGCCCGGTGAGGACAAAGCCTGTGTCCGCCCTCTCCGGCGTGGGAGAAGCAGTCTCCGGCTCCGGGCCGCTCTGGCTCCGGAAAGGATTGGCACAGGCTGTCAGGAGCATTGCCATAAAAAAAGCCGTCAAAAGCAGTATACATCTTTTGTTTTTTTTCACGATTCTTTAACCCCCTGGTTTTTACACTGACAGCAAGCTGTCTTTACTTATTTATCCTTATATATTCCACATTGCGGAACACTTCATCCAGAAAATGCTGTTTTTCTTTTTCCTGGGATACCAGCTTTTCCAGCTTTTCCTGGTTTCTCCCCGGTATCCAGGCTTTTCCCGAGTTAAAATAAAAATTGGCGATCTTCCAAAACTTTTCCGGATAAGCCAGCCGGTAATAGAGATCGATCCAGCTGCCGGCGGCCACAGGCCTCTGGCGCCCATAAGCCTCCAAAAGCTCCGTCCCCAGAGACACGGACCAGTTGCCCTTTTCCAGAAGCTTGCGCAGCAGCAGGTAAAGGTCTCTGACCGGATCATCCGGAAGACATTTTTCAAAATTCACAAGGAACCATCCCTTGCTCCCCAGCAAAATATTATGATATTGGTAGTCGCCATGACAGAAGGCAACGGTTCCTTCCTTGTCCGAGGGCTCCTGCCCCTTCATATTCCCACAATATTCCTTCCACTGCCGGGTTACCTCCTCCGCCTGTTCCAGAAAATAATCACAGGCTCCCTGGAGACTGATCTCAAAGCTCTGCTTCTGCCCCTTCTGGTGCAGATACTTACGCACCCGCCTGATTTCACGATTATGCTTTTCATATTCCTTTTCCGGCGAAAAAGCCGCCGGAAGCCCCGGGGTATCCACAGGCAGCTCCATACATTCGTGGAGCTGTGCCAGCAGACTTACCGCCTCCCTGCACTCGCTTTTATCGTAAATGCTGCACTCTCTCCCATCCTGCCAGGTCTTCAGCACATATGCCGTGCCATCCTGATCCTTTACCAGAAGGCCTCCCTCCCGGGCAGGAACAATGGCCTCCACGCTCACCGTTCCCCTCTGTGCCACCGCCTTAAGCAATCTGTCCTGCAGCTCTATTTTCTCCGCATTGCCCGCATATTCCTTCAAAATCAGGCATCCCCTGTCGGTATCACACAGGATGGATCCTCTGCCTTTTCTGGTCCGGAGCACCTCTACCTCATACTGTTCCAGCAATTCCACTGCCCTGTCATTCACTGACCACCCCTCCTGAGTTCTCATTTTCCATCCGGTCTCCCTTCCGGAAAACCGGCCTGTAACGGCCTTGGTTCAAGGTCTTTACATCATATGTGGCGGCAGTGAAAAGTATGTTTACAACCGGTCAGCCGGCCAAGATATTTTTGGCCTCCTCCAGCAGGCGCTCCCTGGTATTATACCCGGGATCCTCCAGAACCAGCTCCAAAAGCTGCTGCAGAACTCTGCCCACTTCCTTTCCGGGCTCCATCCCATCGGCAATCAGATCTCTGCCGGACACAGCCAGCTGCTTTAAAGATATACATTGCCGTTCATCCATTACTCTGCGGTACAGCTCCTGCCAATGCTCCAGCCTTTCCAGCTTTTCCTGTCTGTGATAATCACTCTGGGCCAGAATATCCGCCCGCTTTACCTCAAAAAGCCCCGGGAAAGCATCCGTTCCGATTTTGTTCACAGCACGGCGCAGTTTCCGCATATCCGGCTCCTGGTCGTTTCCGTAATCGTGGTACAGCACCAGCTTTTGCACCAGGGAACAGGTGTCATTGTCAAATTTCAGACGCCTCAAAATCTTTTTCGCCAGGTCGGCACTGACAACGGAATGGCCGTGAAAATGCGTGATTCCCTCATGGTCCCGCTCCAGAGTATCAGGCTTGCCCAGATCATGGAACAGCATTGCCAGACGCAGAATTCTGTCTGCCCTGACAGCCTTCATGGAATGCAGAATATGCTCTCCCACAGAGAAGCAGTGATGAGGATGCTCCTGCTCCGTCTCCATGGCCCTGTCAAATTCCGGAAAGAACACCCTGGTCACTCCCAGTGCATATGCCTCCCGGAGGAAATCCGGATGAGGGGAGCATACCAGCTTTACCAGCTCCGCCTGGATCCGTTCCGCGCTGATACAGCGCAGGTTTTCTGAAAGCAGGCGGATCCCCTCTCTGGTGCCCTCTTCAATCTCGTATCCCAGCTGGGCGGAAAAACGCACGGCCCGCAGGATCCTCAGGGCATCTTCCGAAAAGCGCGCCGCAGGATTGCCCACACAGCGAAGAAGCCCTGCATCCATATCCTCCCGGCCCCCGAAAATATCCACCAGTCCCTGTCTGTGGTTATAAGCCATGGCATTTATGGTAAAATCCCTGCGTTTCAGATCCTCCTCCAGGCTGGGCGTAAACTGTACCTCTGTGGGGTGGCGGCCATCCTCATATTTTCCGTCTACACGATAGGTGGTTACCTCAAAACCCTCCCGTCCCATCATCACCGTCACCGTTCCATGTTGAATCCCGGTATCGATACAGCGGGGAAACAGAGCCTTCACCTGCTCCGGCCTGGCGGAGGTGGTAATGTCCCAATCCTGAGGCTCACGCCCCAGAATGGAATCCCGTACACACCCCCCCACCGCATACGCCTCAAAGCCGGCTCCTTCAATAGCGTCAATAATCTGTTCCGCTCTTTCCGGTATTTTAATATGAACATTTTCCTCCACGGCTTCCTCTCCCTTCCCCTGTTGACAGCATCCCGAATTTCTCCCGCACCGCCTCTCCGGTCTGCTTTTCTGCGGGCAATAAGCTGCGTGGCTGCCCGGCAGAAACAGACATTTGACAAGTACCGCAAAGGCGGTGAGAATATCCCACCGCCCTGTGTCCATAATCATTATTGGGCTCCGCCCTCATTTGATCCATCTGTATTTCCTTCGGTTCCCTCCTGGGAATCCTGCTGCTCCTGGTCGGATTCCTCCTGATCGGATCCCTCCTGTGAGGATTCCTCTTCCTCCGGCCTGTAGGGCTCCGTCACCTCATCTACATATTCCGTCATCCTCTGACTCAGAAGTGTCTGCTCAATCTCCAGGCTCCATCTGGGATCGTTGGGTCCCACATAGTACAGCACATAATGCAGCTCCTCATTCTCCGGAGAAATCACTGCTGTATCGCCTGCCGCACGGGCGCTGTCAAAGATCCAGTCCGACAGCTCTGCCGCCAGGGCATTGGGAAGTACTCCCTGGGACAAGCCTCCCTCCGCCGCAAAAATCTGGGAATCGTTGTAATTATCGGCAATCTGGCCAAAGCTTTCCTCTGTGGCTGCGCCGCCCTTCCACTCATCCAAAATCGCCTGGGCATTGTCCTCCTGGGTGGCAATCACCCGCACATCCGCTGAAGGCTCCTGATCCAGATATCTCCTGTCAAAGGCAACCACATAATACAGATTGCTGGTGCTGTTTTCTATAACTGTGGTATCCCCTTCCTTTCTGGCAGGATCAAACAGCCAGTCCCGAAGAGCCGAAGCCACGGCAGATTTGCGCTGATTTTCTCTTAGCTCGCCGTCTGCAGCTACCGTATCCTGCTGGTCCTCAGCCTTCTTTTTTGCCTCTTCCATGGCAAAGGCCACCTCGGCCTCGGAAGGCTTGTACGCCGTCTCTCCGTCGCCGTCCTGGGCATCCTGATCCTCCGACTCGTCTACAGGATCCGCCAGCTCCGTGGGCTCTGTAGGAAGCTCGGCATTTACGGTTATCAAATGATAGTCCACAGAATCATAATCCTCTGCATGCTCTTCGTAGTAGGCCTGAATGTCTTCCTCGGAAGGCTTCCTTTCCTCCGATATGGATTCGTAGAAGGCATTCACCAGCATCGCCTCCTCCACATAACCCTTCAGCCTGGACATGGTGGCGTAAGGGCCGTACAGCTGCTGTACGTATGCCTTCAGGCTTGTCTCCGCCTGGGCGGCAGCATCCTTCAGATCTTCCTCATACTGCGCATATTCTTCGGCGGTATCAAAGGAAAACCCGGCCTTTTCGGCCTCCTTCCTCAGCGCCTTGTTCTGCAGAATCCTCTCCTCAGCCGTCTCCTCAAAATACTCCTGCCAGGTCTGGGTATCGGAATAGGCCAGCTTTGACAGGTCCCCCGTCAGATCAAGTCCAAACATGCTCATATAGGAGCCGTACTGGGCGATATAAGCATTTTTCACCATGTTATAGTTATAATCAAATTCCACCTGGGAAACCTTCTCGCCCGCCACGGTCATGCGGGTGCCGTGGACGGTCAGGAAGCTGCGGACAGGAAAGGATATGACTACGCAGGCCAATGCCGCCACGATCAGGACTCCCAGAATCGTACTGATCCTTTTCTCCCTGGCCTCTCTCTCCTTTTCCTCCCGGCGCTTCTGCATCTTCCGGTCATACCGGGTCTGGATTTTTTCCGGCTCCCGGTCCTTCCCATTCTTTTGTTCTGTATCTTTCATCTCTTTATCCTGATCAGACATCAAAATGCTCCTTCCCGTTTGATTTGCCCCCAAAGACTTACGTCTCCAGAAAGCTATTTGATGCTGCGGCTGTATCATTTTATTGAAAGCCACTTTGTCATTCTACTTTATTTTATGGAAAAAGGGAAGCTATTTCACATATTTTTCAAGTTTTTCCACGATATTTTTCAAGCATCCCTCCTCAAAGGGACTTCCAAGGCCCACTTCCTTTATCATATTGGTAAAGAAATCGCTGGCAGACAGCCTGCAAAGCTTCAGATAGCTCTCCCAGGCGCCGGCAAAGTCAGCGTCCATCATCACCTTATACTGCAGAGCGCAGGTCTGGGCCAGACAGTAGTCGATATAGTAGAGCGGGTAATTATAAATATGAAGCTGCTTCTGCCAGAAGCCTCCCTGTCCGAAAAAGCGGTTATCACCGTAATCCAGATGGGGCTTGTACTCCTTCTCCAGCCTGCTCCAGGCCGCCTTTCTCTGGGCGGGAGTCATATCCGGATTCTCGTATACGATATGCTGGAACTCATCCACCATACAGCCGTAAGGAATAAAGGCCGCGGAATCCTCCAGATGCATGTCAATATAGTCCCGGGCCCGATCTCCAAAGAACAAAGGCATCCATTTTTCCGTGAAAAATTCCATGGACATGGAGTGAATCTCCGCCGTTTCCATGGTGATATCCGCGTGCTCCCGGATGGGATCCTGACCCGACAAATAGCCCTGGAAGGCATGGCCGCACTCATGGGTAATCACATCCACATCGCCGCTGGTGCCGTTAAAGTTGGCGAAGATAAAAGGCGAATGATACACAGGCATATAAGTCATATAGCCTCCCGCTCTCTTTGTCTTACGGCCCAGCACATCGAACAGCTGATTTTCCATCATAAAGTCAAAAAATTCCCCTGTCTCCGGCGACAGCTCCCTGTACATTTTCTGTCCTGCCGACATGATCTCATCGGGGGTTCCCGTGGGAGCGGGATTTCCCTCCTTAAAATACACGGACTCATCAATATATTCCAGCTTCTCCAGCCCCAGTCTCTTCCTTCTGCGGTCATGGAGCTTTTCGGCAAAGGGCACAAAGTATTCCTTCACCTGACGGCGAAAGGCCTCCACCTCCTTTTGTCCATAGCAGTTGCGGTTCATGCGATAATATCCCAGCTCCAGATAATTCTCATACCCCATCTCACGGGCCTGGGCTGTACGGTTTTTCACAAGGCCGTCAAAAATCTCATCCAGCTTTTCGGCATTTTCCTGAAAAAATGCCGTCTGGGCCTCCCAGGCCTCGGCGCGCACGCTCCGATCCTGATGAACCAGATAGGGGCGCAGCAGGGAAAGGTTCAGCTCCTTGCCGTCAAAGGAAATTTTCGCGCTGGCAATGAGCTTGTTGTACTCCAGCACCAGAGCGTTTTCCTCCTGCATCAGCGGAATCAGCTTTTCATCCATGGACTTCTGCGCAATCTCCATGTTTTTAAAGGCCACCGGCCCGATCTTCTCCTCCAAATAAGCTCTGCAGGGTGAAGCATACAGCTTTTTCTGATAAGCCAACACCAGATTGCTGTAGACAGGTCCCTTCTCATCATAGTATTCATGCTCTTTACTGTAAAATTCGTCGGAGGTATCCACGTCATAGCGGATATGAGCGATAGTCATCATGGTGTTCACTCTGTCGGTAAGCTCATAAAATTTTTCATGTACCGCAAACTGCTCCCTGCCGTCCGCCGCCCTGTCAAATTCCTCCATCAAGTCTTTTATCTGTGCCTCCACCTGATCAAAGTCTACGCGCTGGTACGGCATATCCTGAAATTTCATATTTACATCCTCGCTTTCCAAATAATTTTCTCAAATTATTTTACAAGATTTCTTTTCTTCTGTAAATATAATGTTACTACTTCAGCCCCTCCATTCAGATTTGATCTTGAAATTTACACCCTATTGTGCTAAATTTTTTATATCAAAAATATCTTTCTTTACTTGTGAGTAAAAAGTTTGCGCTGCTTAAGAAGCCCGTGAACCCCAGTAGGTTCC
>OFGC01000052.1_pt1 | contig 127628 bp, 122 predicted proteins | sample 1521691 | NCBI WGS metagenome assembly OFGC01 (sample SAMEA3504121, study PRJEB24116) | mouse gut metagenome | biome: mouse gut; feature: mouse-associated habitat; material: faeces | place: Denmark | collected 2011
CCATTATGAAGCCGAATTAAACCCTTGTCACTCCGTCAGGATATTTTGCGCTTACATTTTATCTTTCCTCCACAAATTCTAATTTATAGGGATATTATACAGCTATTCAATACCACTAGCAACTCAAAACAGCAGTTGCTTATTTTTTCCCTTGTGTCGGCTGGTTGTTATGGCTCTGTGGGTTTCCTGCTGGCTGTGCAGGTCTGCCTTTCAAGACAATATCGTCTGCCTTAATGAACCAGTCCACGTCTGCCCCTTGAAAGGTGGCGTTTGCTACTGTATCAGCAACAGGATTGACAAGTTCCACCTCTGCGTTGTAGTCAAATTCTTTCAAAGGTACAGTGGCAGGAATGGACACCTGTATCATTCGTCCCTGTCCACGGCATTTAAGGTCATAAGTGCGTTCCTTGATTTCATCACTTACCGTTCCGTCCTCATTCTGGATATGCACCTCACGTCTTAATGCCGAAAACTTCAACTGCCCGAATGTCTTTTCTTTTTCAATCACGATACCGTTTGCTAATCTCATATGCTTTAGCCCTCCTTATTTATTCTCTGCTGGTAACATATCATCTGCCAGCAGGATATAGTTTGTAAACCCTCTTGTGCCGATTTTGTAGCCCTCTGCGGTAATGCGTGGGTTAATCAGCTTTACTTTCTGTTCTGGCTGAAAATGCTTTTCCCCAGCTTCAGCAGGAAGCACCACGATAATATCATCTGCCCTCTGCACATCACTGTAAAGGTTGTAGCTTCGGGACACTGCCGTCATGCGTCCGTTGATCCGACGCTGAACAACCTCACTTTCTCCTGCATATTCCAGATTGCCGAATGTCTTTTCCATGTTCGGCACTACAAATTTAAGTTCCATATGTTTTTACCTCGTTTCTTTCTGATATTTATTAAGTTCTTTATTCTGGCTGATAACGTGATACCAGCAAGCCCCCAGCTTATCAAGGGCAAGCGTTGTGCTTTCAGCACCCTTGACAAGCTGTGTGCGTGCAGGTAGGTGGCAGACAAGCCAGAATAAGGGTAGTCTGCCGACACGCTACGTTGTCGGGGAACGGCATTTCTGTTTCATAAGTCCATACCGTCCTATGACTTCTTAGCTTTGCGTTTCTTTAAGAAGTATGTTCCAGCCAATGCAATGCCAGAACCGCCAAGCAATACCAAAAGAGCGATAATGTTTGTTGTATCGCCTGTCTTTGGGCTGTCCGTCTTTTTCACTGGTGTATCTGGTGTATCGGGATTGGACGGCTGTTCTGGTTCTTCGGGAGCTGGTGTTTCTAGCTTCTCTTTGACAGATACCGTCTGCCCTTTGTCCTCAATATCCTTATGTTCTGTAACCTTTTTCGGTTCATCTGGATTGCTTAAATCATACAATTCTTCAAAGGTCACAAGGTCTTTTCCTCCAAGCTCGGAAGCGTCAAAGGTAAAGGCAATCTGGACTTCCATTGTTTCGCTGTCTGCTGTGAATGTGTAGTCATTTTCCACACGCTTACCGTCAATGACAAGCTCTGCATTTTCTTCCTTTAACATCTGCCAGCCTACAAGCTGATACTTTGTACCGATTTCCAAGCCGTCTAATTTAACTGTATCAATGATAGTTACTTCCTTTTCTGCTTCAATAACCTTTTCGCCGTCTTTGCTGGTAGCAGTGGTATGGATATTGATGATACGCTCTGTAATCAGTACCGTTTGTCCGCTGTCCTCAATGTCCTTGTGTTCCGCTACCTTGACAGGTTCTTTCGGATTGGACATATCGTACAATTCCTCAAAAGTTACAAGGTTTTTTCCACCAAGTTCAGAAGCATTGAACGTGTATTCAATCTCGATTTTCATTTCCTCACTGTCAGCAGTAAAGGTATAATCGCTTTCCACACGTTTGCCGTCAATGATAAGCTCTGCATTTTCTTCCTTTAACATTTGCCAGCCCTTTAACTGGTACTTCTTGCCTTTTTCCAGACCGTCCAGCTTGACCGTATCAACGATAGTGACCTCTTTCCCTGCAAGGATAGATTTTTCCCCGTCCTTGCTGGTAGCTGTGGTATGGATAGAGATTTCTTTCTCGTATTCATCTGTCAATGTTCCTAAATCAATGACGGTTCTATCTCTTGACACCACAATGTCAAAGGCAGGAATGAGCTTGAAGCCTTTGTTGCTGGCACAGCGCAATTCTTCAATTTCGTAAGTATCGTAAAGTAATGCACCCTTGCTGTCGTCTGGCTCTGATGAACCGAACCATACGCCGTCCTCGCTGGTCTTTCCTGCATTGGTATTGTGCTTGTGGGAAGCCCAATTTGAAGCAGTGGAGAACTGCCCGTTCTTGTCAGTCACGACAATATGGCTTTCGCCTGTGGTCTTGCTGGTAATCTTGAAAGGCACATCTGCTAATCTCTTATGAGTGCCAGCACCAATCTTCACACCCTCAATGTCGCCACGCTTAATCTGGTTATAGATTGAGCTTTCTTCGCCCGTAAGGTCAACGATTTTCCCATTCTCTTTGATTTCAAATTCACGGGAAACTGCACCTGTTCTTAGATAGCCCTCTGGGGCTTTGCTTTCGTCAATACGGTATTTTCCATAAGGAAGCGTATCGGAAGCAGTGGAAGCGATACCGTCAATGCCCGTATGAATTGTCTTTACCACTTCATTCTTGTTGAACAGCTTACCGCCAACCAAGACAGCATTTTCATTTAAAGAAGTGATAGTAAACTCTGTATCTTTCAATGTCGCACCGCCTTGTGGCTTCGTGTTTTTGGTTTCAAGGTCACGCTTTTGTATCTTCACACCGCCACGGATAATCTGATTGTAGACAGAGCTTTCTTCGCCTGTAAGGTCAATAATTTTCCCGTTTTCCGTGATTTCAAATTCATGGGAAACCGCACCTGTTGTCAAGTATCCCTCTGGGGCTTTGCTTTCGTCAAGACGGTATTTTCCATAAGGAAGTGTATCAGAAGCAGTGGAAGCGATACCGTCAACGCCTGTATGGATTGTCTTTACCACTTCGTCCTTGCCATACAATTTCCCGTCAACCAAGACAGGGTTTTCACTTAAAGAAGTAATCGTAAACTCTGTATTTTCCAGTGTCGCACCGCCTTGTGGCTTTGCGTCCTTAGTTTCAAGGTCACGCTTTTGTATTTTCACACCGCCACGGATAATCTGGTTATTGACAGAGCTTTCTTCACTTGTTAAATCTACGATTTTTCCGTTCTCTATGATTTCAAATTCACGGGGAACTGCACCAGTCAGCAGGTAGCCCTCTGGGGTCTTGCTTTCGTCAATGCGGTATTTTCCGTAAGGTAGCAAATCAGAAGCAGTAGAAGCGATACCGTCCGCACCTGTGCGGATTGTCTTTACTACATCATTCTTTTTATAAAATGAACCCTCAACCAGAACAGGGCTTTCATTCAAGGAAGTTATGGTAAACTCTGTATTTTCCAGTGTTGCATTGCCTTGTGGCTTTGTATCTTTGGTTTCAAGGTCACGCTTCTGAACTTTCACACCGCCACGGATAACCTTGTCAGATACGGAGTGCTGGTTGCTTCCCGATAATACGGCAAGGTCGCCGTCCTCTGTAATCTGTGTTACATACTTGCCTTTAATCTGTTCCGTACTGCCGTTGGCTTGCATATATGCGCCCTCTAACAAGTAACCTGTTGGGGCTTTGGTTTCTTCAACAGTTATCGTTCCTAAAGGCAGACAGTTGATACCGTTCTGTGTGTAGAAGCTGTCCCCAGCTACTTTGTATTTGTCAGCTAAACGGGTAACATAGTGTACTGTGCCGTCACTGTCTTTTTCAGCGATTGTCTGTGTTGTCCACGTTCTTGTGGCTTCTGCTGGAAGATTGTCCTTGTTGTAGTAACCGTCATAATACTTCCATGTAAATTCTGCACCTGCAAGGGAAGCGTTCCCCTGTGCATTGTCTTGTCCTGTTTCCAAGTCAATCTTGAAAAGCTCAATCAAAGTTTCTGTGACCTTTGGCGTATCGCTCACTTTCAAGTTTGCCGTCTTGCCAGCTTCCACGGTCAACGGATAAACATTCTTGTCTAACTTGTAGCCAGCAGGAGCTTGTTGTTCCTTGATGAATACAGTTCCAGCTTTGACTTCTACGGCTTCGGTATTCCCGTTGCTATCTGTCGTAAGGGTGGTAATGACATTCTGGCAATTCTTATCAGAATAGACACCGTAGACCGCCCCAGCAAGGGAATACACATCACTGCCGTTTGTAATGCTGGTATTGGAGGAAACTTTCTGTAACTTTGCGCTTCCTACATTCAGCTTCGCCCAGAACTGCCCGATATCCTGTCCCTTTCCAGTGTAGATATAACCGCCACATTCATAACGTCCTTTGTTGGCTTTCACAAAAGCCTTTGCACCAGCATAGACTTCATCTTGTATGGCTTTTGAAATTTCATCATAGGAAGCTCTGACATTATCACACTGCCAGCCCAGATGAACGCTTAACCTCTGCCATACAACGCATTGTTCCAGTAAGTAAAGCTGTTTGTGGTTCAATCCCTTATGGCTTGCGCCGTACTGCTTGACGTATTCAAGGGATAAGGCAACGTCCGCTATCTGGTCGGCACTCATGCGTGAGCTTGCGTCTGAACGTGTCTTATAGCCAGACTGAAAGTCCGTGTTGATGTCAACACAGTAAGCCGTTTCTCCCTCGACTTTCATAATGCCCTCATGGAATGTAGAACCGATACTTCCATCATTCATAACTTTTTCTACATATCCTGCTTTTTCCTCTGCGTCTGTCCAGTATTGCTTTTCTGACGCATGGACAGTGGAAGCTGGCAGAGTAGTAAATACGGTTGCAAGGGTAAGCATACCTGTAAGCAATCGCTTTAATTTCTTTTTCATATCTCTTAATGCTCCTTTCATTTTGGGTAATAAAATAGCCGTCCATTTCTGAACGGCTGGAAATAGAAAAGGAACGCTGATTTTGTGCGTTCCGTAGTCTATATGCTTTATTCGATTTTTGTTGTTTCAATACTGATGTGCTGTACCATATCTTTGCATATCCCAGAATATCAGCGTATCAAGGCTCATTCGTCAGTAGTAAATAAGTAGTAAAATGAATGGTTGCAATCCTTTGATAGTGCGATAGATACAGTGTTTTAGGGGATAATCAAGATTTTATGGTGTTTTTGACATTACAAATTTAATAGATTGGAACACCTTATCTGATTTTCCTGAATAGAATTCTCTCAAATAATCCTGATAATTTCGATTTAATCTCTTAAAATCTTTCTGTAAATTAATCCACCACTCATTCACTGCTTTTAGTTCCTGACGATCTATCTGCTCCATTTCATTTAAAATATTTTCAATCCGCACAAAATAATTCATGGACAGATTCCCACTTTCCATGAAAAGATTTTCAAGTTTTACCGTCATTCTCTCTATCTCTACTGCATATTCCGACATCGTATAAGCTCTTTTCGGATTTTGGATAGGGGTAAGATTTTTCCAACCGACCAGCGCCTCTAAATCTGTTTTTTAACTGTTCCATAGAATAATCTGAAAACTCCGGACACTCCCTGAGCAGTTCTAACACATCCTCCTTATATAACCGAAAATACATTTTTTAATGTTCTATAAAGAAAATCCGCATAATACGTCTGTATTGTGGAGCATTGGCAGCAGACAAATATATAGTTTCCTGAATTAAGCCCAAATATTTCAAATATATATTCCCCCTACATCCCTTAGCAAACTTATAAACGACTTTGTTTCATCTTGTACCCACAAATTGAATATTATAAAGTATTTACACTCCATTACACTGTCTAAAATCCTGCAAGCAACTCTACTTCTGTAACATCAAGCCCTGAATATTTTGCAATCTTATCAATTGATAATTCACCATCCTGCAACATTCTAAGTGCTGTCTCTTTTTTAGCCTCGTCTTTCCCTCTATTTAAAATTGTCCTCGCTTCTGTCTCAAGTAGCGCTCCGCTCATCATTCCACCTATTCCTTTCTGCACATTCTCATACTTCTGTGCAATTTCTCTGATCACATCACCAGAAAGTTCTATAATGGTACGTTTGTCAAACGCCCCAATAATCCCTTCCTGCTCCAGTTTATCAAGTCTCTCCAAGATACTTCGGTACTCTGCTTTCAACTCTGCCAATCTCTGTTCATCACTATTATACACCTTAAAGTTCTTTTCATGTGAAAAAATATAAAACGGAATTAACAGCAACAAGTCTTTTGAAAAAATATCTTCCAGAGTATATTCCTGCACCTTCATAATCGGTACATCATACTCCACAGTGCCACCCGGAGTTTTTATCACATATCGCATTTTATCAGGTGTCTTTTTATAATTCCTTAGATATAAGACTGCTGTATTGGGAAATGTCACTGTCAATGTTTCATTGATGACTTCACCTTCATCTAAAGCGATCTGCGCATCATATTCAAACAACCTGATTGTCATCCGCCCATCCGGCAGACTGCTCTCACACTCCAGATGGTATTTCTTCTTTTTCTTTCCATAGATTATAAAATTGGTATCTGTTATTCTTTCCTTGTCTGCTGCATCCTGTTGGTCAATAAAATGTTCATTGGGATGAAACTCTATTATTTCATTTCCTGTATAGTCTTCCTTGAAAATCTCATTGATTACCGGAATAATCATCTGTCTGCAGTCATTTAAAATTGTCCGAAACGCCCCGTCATATATATTTCCCATAAACAATCCTCCGTATTTCTTATTTACATCATATCATTATCATATTGTATACACAACTATATTTGAAATACCATTTGCATTTTTCATATCTCATATGTTTATTTCATTTGATTTATTTTGGATTAACACATAATAAGTACTTTATGCGACACCATATACTATAAAATAACATACGTTTTATCCCAAAATCCCCCTCATTTCTACCTCGGCAGACTATTTTCGACACAAAGTACCCCATACCCCACCCTGGCATTCGGATACACATCCTCCCCCCGAAGCGGTCTGGCTCCTCTCCTTAAATAAGCTTTTACCTTCTCTCCATACAGATACGGATCGTTTCCCTTCACGATCCCCCATTCCATCATCAATGCGGCTGCCCCCGTCACAAAAGGCGCTGCGAAAGAAGTTCCCGTTACTCCCTGTGTTCCTCCATATCCATCGCTGATTACAATGCCGACCCCGGGCGCTACCAAATCCGGTTTTACGCTTTCGTTGGCGACCAGCCCTTCCATCCTGTTTTCCAGCAAATAACCCCGCCCTGAAAAATCCGCATAGGAATCGTAAACCGCATGATAAGCTCCTACCGTGATCACCCTTCTCGATGTAGATGGAATCGTAAACGTCACTTCTGGAGTAGGAGAAAAAAAACGTGTTCCGCTATTTAGTACCACGCTGCTTGGAAGATAAAAATAATAATTCCCGGTCACCACTTTCAAAGGCTCCAACAGAAATGTCCAAACTCCCGAATCTATATAATTTTGTTTTGGGATAAAATCGAAATATATTTCCTGATTGACAGAATATGGCGCTGGCTCGCCAATATAGATAAGAAGCTCTGTCTGCTCCATTGCCAGCCGTATCGTTCCTCTCCTTTGTGTTTCCACGATCTGCCGTTCTCCTCCCGGCGATATGAGAGTAATGCGGAAAATATCCGCGTATTCTTTCCAGAGCTGTACATTAACCGAACGCTCATAAGGCGCTACCGCCAGTTCTACCCTTACGGCATCTCTTGCTGCCCCCGCCGTATGGCCTCCGGCGGCTCCTTCATTGCCGCTCCCCACACTGATCACATTTTGCCCGATCTCCGAAACATTGTCTATAAACCGTTCCAGCAAAGATGTACCGTCATGAGAACCATAAGTATTTCCAAAACTCAAGTTGATTGCAACCGGCTTCGCCAGCTCCACCGACTTTTTTATCACATAATCCAAAGCCCTCATCAATTCCGTTGTCCGTGGAAAAGACTCCTGCCCCGGATTTCCCAGTTTTACAACAATCAGATCGGCCTGCGGGGCCACTCCCGCGTATTTCCCGCCGGACGACATTCCGTTTCCTGCCGCAATCTCGGCTACCGCAGTTCCATGGCCTGTCACATCCCGACTGGGAATCTGCCGGAAACGTTCTTCCCCTTCCGTCTGCAGCGCTTCATCGATCTGCTCCTGATGAAATTCCACGCCGATCCGATAGCCTTCCGGCGGCCGCATTCCGCTCCCCTCTTCGGGAGACAGGCTTTGATCCCACAAATATTTGATCCGGGTGCCTCCATCTTTATTTCTGAAATCCATTCGGGAATAGTCTATGCCGGAGTCCAGAATTGCCACCAGTGTTCCGGAACCGCTCAAATACGGCTCTCTTACCGTTACCGGAAGAATACAGGAAGCTTCTTTTCCCCGCTGCACGGAAAAATAAAGCCTTTTGGGCATCTCCACATATTCCACTTCTTCCAGTTCTATAAAAGACTCTATTAGATTCTGAGGTATCGTAACGATCGCATATCCCGCAATCAATTCTTCAATACCGATCACGGAGCCGTCCAGCCTCCTCAGATTTCCGTTATATTTTACGATCAGCTCCCATCGTTCCTCCTCCGCATCGTAACCCGTATCCAGATCCAGAGACTTTCCCCTTTCCTCCGCCGAAGAATCCAGGGCCAGATTCAACAAATTTTCCAATTTCTGTGAATTCATAAGATAACCTTTTATGCATATATTTTATTTATTATATGCATATTACTCTTTATAAAAACACTCCATCGCCCGAATCATATACTCCACGTCCTTTGCTCCCGCCGTCTCATAAGCCGAATGCATTGCCAGTTGGGGCAGACCGATATCCACAGTAGAAACCGGAACTTGTGCCGCAGACAAATTGCCCAGCGTGGAACCTCCGGCAATATCCGATCGATTCGCATATGTCTGCCATGGAACACCCGCCTTTTCGCAGATTTTTTTCATGATCGCCGCAGATACTGCGTCTGTGGTATACTTCTGGCTTCCGTGGTATTTAATGACGATTCCGCCATTTAGATATGGCCGGTTGGTCGGATCTGCTTTTTCCGGGTGATTGGGATGCACCGCATGGGCGTTATCCGCCGAAATCATAAAGCTTTCCGCCAGCAGCCTGTGATAGCCGTCTTCCGCCATCCCCACGGCGCCGCAGATTCTTTTCAGCGTATCCTGCAAAAAAGTAGACGCCGCTCCTTGTCTCGTCGTACTTCCCACCTCTTCATTATCGAATACAATCATCAGGTTGATATATCTTTCCGGCATGGCGTGGAGCATCGCCTGCAAAGATGCATAAACGCACTCCAGATCATCCATCCTGGGAGCGCATATAAATTCCCCGTTCGCCCCGAATATCCTTCCTTTTTCCCTGTTATACAAGAACAAATCCCCGCCCAGGATATCTTCGCTTTTTACTCCCGCCGCCCCAGCAATCAGCTCCCGGAACGAGCCTTCGTTCTCCGCTCCCCCATACAGTGGAAGCATATCTGTCTGTGCGTTATACTCCACTCCTTTATTCATATCCCGGCTCATATGGATCGCCACATTGGGAATTACAAACAAATCTTTGTCCACAGCAAGATTCTTTATAACAATGTCCTCTCCATCCGCGGCCACCACCCGTCCGGCAAGGGACAGGGGACGATCCAACCATGTAGAAAGTATCATTCCCCCGTATTTCTCTACATTGAGCTTCACATACTGTTCTTCTACTTTGATTTCCGGCTCTTCCTTTATTTTAAAGCAGGGAGAATCGCTGTGGGAGGCAATCATATGGAATCCTATCGGTTCCGTTTGCGGAATGCTGGCATCTGTGTCCCCCTTTCCTTCGGGAATAGAAAAAGCAATCAAAGACGAGCCGTTTCTTGTAAGATAATATTTTCCCCCGGAAGAAAGCTCCCATTTCCGGTTTTCCATCAATGGGACATATCCCGCCGTTTCCAGCTCTTTTTGCACATTTTCCACCACCTGATAGCAGCTCGGGCTCTTTTCAATAAACTCCAGCATTCGTTTTACCTGTTCCATCCATTATCCCTCCGTTACCAATCCCTTTTCCATTAAAAATACAGGGTCATAAGACAGTTTTGCCTTTCTGAGTCCTTCTTCTCCCGTATCCTCTTCCCTGTTGATATATTTATACCCGGAAGCCTCATGTTCCGCAAACTGCTGGTTGATCATCGGATAAGCGCCCTGTACGTCGGCAAATGCTTTTTCAATATGCACGACAAACATATCCTCCCCGCATGGCTCCCCAAGGGAAAAAGCGACCACTCTGCCGCCCGCCCGGATCAGCCCTCCCCGCAGTCCGAGCCTTTCCCTGCATTGCAAGGCGTTTAGAGTTACGCAGAACTCATTATGTTTTTCCCCTTTTTCCATACAGCCGTTTTGCTGGCGCCAAATCTCCGCCATGGCAATACATTCCTCCACATTTTCATCCGAAATTTCTTCATAAGACCAGTCTGGATAGTTTTCTTTAAAGCGATTGATATGATTCCTCTTCCCATGCAGTTTTTTCCCAGCCAGAGAGATCAGCCGTTCCGTTTCATAAACATAGTCTGCGGAATCCCTGTCATAGACTACCTGAAACCTGCCCGGGTAAAGCTTTTCCAGCTTTTCAAACTGCGCCGGCGACACAAGATGCATCTGAAAAGGCATTCCCTTTTCGTTGAAAAATTCCGTGAGAATGTCTACGGTCTTCTTCAAATCCCCCTTTCCCAAAGGACAGCTGACAGACAGTCCGTCCTCTTCCGAAAGAAAAACAAGCATGTCTTCCACCACCGCATAATGTATATCGTAAAAAGGAGCCCACAGAAAATTATTCGCATACGTAAATTCACAGTTTCTTACCGGTTCCATATCATAATAATGTTGTATAATCCCCTCATCTTCTATTCCTAGTTCCTTCCATTCAATTTCCATTGTATATCCTCTTTTCCTTTTTCTGTAACAGACCCTTGCCAATTCTGTTTTTATGTATTATGTCCATCTTTTTCTTTCCTTTGCAGCCTGAAAAAGTAAGTTTTATCCTCTCTTTATGCAATCTAGAAACCTGTCACCATATTTTTCATATTTAAACTCGCCGACTCCCGTTACCGTCAGCATTTCTTCTTTTGTTTCCGGTTTCACGATACACATATGTACCAGCGTTCTATCCGAAAAGACAATATAGGGCGGTACTTTTTCCTCCTTTGCGATTTCCGTACGGAGCATCCGCAGTTTTTCAAACAATTCTTCCTCCTGCCTGGTGAATTCATGCTCCTGGAAAGCCGCCCCTTTTCGCTTCTTCATCGTTTTCGTTTTAGCAGGATGCTCCTGCTCCTTCGCCATTTTCATCTCGATCCTTTCCTCTCCGGAAAGCACCGACGCTGCCTTCTCCGTCAGTTTTACGATGGCATATTCATCATTGGTCACATTCAAGTAACCATATAACTGCAAATGATTGATGATTTTCCGCAGTTTGTAGACCGGCGTCTTCGCCAATTCCCCGTAGTGGGGGTTCTGATCCATTCTGTAGTTGCGGATCTTTGCCGTATTCGCCCCATGCACCGTATCCACGATTACATTGGTTCCATACCTCTGCCCGCTGCTTTGCACACATCCCAGAAGGCTTTTCACGGACTCTGTCACATCCACTGTTTCAAACTGGCTCAAACAGTTCACACAGTTCCCGCAATAACCGCTTCCGTACTCTCCAAAATACCGCAGCATATAGTCCCGCAGACATTCATTGGTAAAGCAGTAAAAAGTCATCTTTCTGAGCCTGTCCCTGTCTCTCTCTTCCACGATTCTTTTCGTTATTTCATCCAGTTCCTGATTTTCTTTATTATTGTCGATAAAAAACTGGTTAGTGATCACGTCCTGGCCGGCATAAAAAAGAATGCATTCCGCCGCTTCTCCATCCCTTCCGGCCCGCCCGGCCTCCTGATAGTAACTTTCCATATTTTTCGGCATATTATAATGCACGACAAAACGAACATCGGATTTATCGATTCCCATGCCAAAAGCATTGGTGGCTACCATAATTTCCACCCGGCTGTATATAAAATCTTCCTGGCTGATTTTCCGTTCCCCATCGCTCATTCCCGCATGATATCTGGCGGCGGAAAATCCGTCGTTTCTTAGGCGCTCATAGATTTCATCCACATATTTCCTGGTAAGGCAATATACGATTCCGCTCTGCCCAGGATGCAGTTCCAGAAAATTCTTCATGGACGCATATTTATCTTTCGGCGACTGCACGGCAAAATAAAGGTTGGGGCGGTCGAACCCCGTCGTTACCACTTTCGGATCCTGTAGCAGCAGAAGATCGATGATATCATCCCGAACCTCCTTTGTAGCCGTTGCCGTAAACGCGCTGATCACCGGCCGCTTTGGCAGTCTTCCGATAAAATTCACAATTTTTAAGTAACTGGGACGAAAATCCTGTCCCCATTGGGAAACGCAGTGCGCTTCATCGACTACTAACATGGATATGTCCGTCTGCAATGCAAACTCCAAAAACAGATCGGTATCCAGTCTTTCCGGAGCTACATAAATGATCTTATATCTGCCCTGCTTCGCGAACTCCAATGCTTTCCGGTACTGCCCGGCAGTCAGGGAACTGTTGAAATATGCCGCATGTACCCCTGCCTGGTTTAAGCCTTCCACCTGGTCTTTCATCAAAGAGATCAGGGGGGAGATTACAAGAGTAATTCCTTCCATCATCAGGCCGGGAACCTGAAAACATATGGACTTTCCCGCTCCCGTAGGCATGATCCCGAACGTATCCTTTCCATTTAGTATGTTTTCAATCAGCTCCTCCTGCCCTTCGCGGAAGGAATCGTATCCAAAATATTGTTTCAGGACTTTTTTCGCCTGATTCCTGTTATTACTGTCCATCAAACCCTCTTCTCGCACCATTGATTCAATGCACACTTCTCGCAATGTGCCTTCCTCGCCGTACATACGCTTCTGCCATGATAAATCAACTGAAAATTGAGCCGGTTCCAATGCTCCCGGGGCAGCACCTTCATCAGTTCTTTTTCCACCTGTACCGGATTTTTCCCTTCCGCCCATCCGATCCTTTTGGAAATACGGAATACATGGGTATCCACCGTCACGCCCGGAACCCCGTAAGCATCGGCAAGAAACAACGTCGCCGTCTTCCTCCCCACACCGGGCAGTTCCACCAGTTCATCCATGCTTTTCGGCACTTTTTTATCATGTTCTTTCCATAATTTTTCACAACATTTTTTTATGTTTTTTGCCTTGACTTTGTATAGGCCGATGCTTTTTATGGCATTCTCCACCTCTTCCACCGATGCCAGCATCACGGCTTCCAAATCGGGAAACTTTTTCCACAGTCCCGGAAGAACCTCATCCACTTGTTTGTCCGTACTCTGTGCGCTCAGCATAATAGCTGTCAGGAGCTGCCAGTCTTCCTGGTGGAGAAAGCCCTCCTTTGTCGTTCCATATTCCTGATCCAGCTTGTCCAAAATCATTTTTGTTTTCTCTTTTGTCATGTTCCGGTTCCCGCCTTACAATATCGTTTCCATTCCGACTTTCTGCGGCTTTAATCCGCATTTTTCATAAAATTTCATTGCAGCTTCATTACAGCTCCATACGTTCAGCGTCACATTATAGCAGCCTTGCCCCTTTGCAAATTCCAGAATCTTTTCATACAATTCCTTCCCGATGTGACGCCCCCTGCATTCTTCATCCACGCACAGATCGTCAATATATAAGGTTTTGATATCTGTCATAATATTATCGTTGATATATTGCTGGAAAATGCAGAACGCATAGCCGAGTACTTTGCCCGTCTCGTCCACAGCAACAAAGACCGGCCGTCTTTCATCGTTTAGTATCTCTCTGAGCTGTTCGTCCGTGTATTTTCTGTTATGATCCCCCTGAAACAAGTCAGGACGCCCTTTATGGTGTACCAGGCATACCTGTACCAGAAGTTCATGTATTCTGCTAATATCCATTTCCTTTGCTTGTCTGATTTTCATTTTCCCTCGTTTCCGCGTCTTCTTTTGCGCATATACCCTCTTCTCTTCCATATACTTCCTGCTACAGTATAAATTATTTTACCGGCGGATGCAAGTACACTTCTCGGACTGCTGTGGAAATCCGTTTTTACAGCAGTTCGCAGCTTTGCCAATAAAGAATCAGGGCTGTCTGTAATATACCGCAGACATCCCTGATTCAACAGAAAATATATATAAGAAGTTTTGAAGCATCCACGCTATTAATAAAACTCATCCATCGGCTTTCCAAAAAACATATACAGCCCCAATGGTATTGTCAGCAAAGCTATCGTTGCATCTCCTTCCATCATCTTCACTACAGGTATTGTAGCAGCCATAAGCCCAATGCCTCCCAAGCGCCTTTTGATCAAATCCTGACGGCAAGATCTCCATTTCCTTTTCCACCTTTCCATATGCAGCATCCACTCCTTTATCGCTTTTTGCAAAAGTATTTTATTGACTTTTGCCAGTATAACAAAAAAGAAGCTCTTTTTTCACATTATGGTATATATCGCCTTTTTTCGGGTACCTTTTGCCCTAAAAACTACGTTTTCGTGGAGAATATCCCGCTTCCGGATTCCTCTATCCTTTCCATTTTCCGGCAGCTTCTTAAAACACAATTTCTTTTGCGTATAACGCCTTCTCCTCTAAAATCTTTTTAAAGTCCGCATCGTTGCGATACCCTTTGATATCATCCATATATTCCGTATAATCACAGACATATACATATATCTTTGATACATTTCTGCCATAAATGGCATAGGTATTCGCATAGGCACTGCTTCCATAAGGAAGCGGTTTCCCATCCCCATCCAGAACGACCGTAAACACACTGTTTTGCATCCGCTCTTCCTCACATTTTTCCTCCACTGTAATTTCAAATTTCGTTTTTACCACCCGATACAACCCGGCGCCCGTATCATTCGTTTCGTCCACTATCACAGCCTGTTCGCTTTCCTTATCCGCTTCTATATGGAAATCAAATGAAAAGGGTCCGTCATACCACCAATTCTCATACTGATTAGGATATTGGTATCTGTCTTCCGGCGTGATTTCCTCCATAAATGACTGCCATTCTTTATCGGTCATCGCATCCAGTTCTTTCTCTGTTTTTCCTTGCAAATCCAATTTTTCTGGTTCGGCTTTGTCGCCAACAATCTGTTCGATCGAAAAGCTCATGTCAAAGGCATCTAATTTCCCATACTCTTCCCTAAGTGTATTATCATTTCCGACAATATCCAAAATATCGATACGGTAGATTCCCACATAAGTATGGCTGTCCAAAAATTTCCCTTCCAGCGTTCCTGTTGCCGGCCCGCTTCCGTTCGGGCAGAAAGAATACTCTGTCGTTCCTTCCAAATGAATCAGCGGCTTATCTTCCATATCTGTCATCGTGTCAGGAAAACCTTCCTCGCTGCTAATCATAAGAGACAGATAAATTGCTTCCACGGAGCAATATGCCTCGGAAATCGATACCGTAACGCCGCCTTCCGTTTTCGTATAGACAGACATTTCTTCCGGGGTATCCTCCGGTTCTTCCAATTTAACCGCAACGGCATCCAAGTCCCCCTGATAAGAATAATCCTCCTGGAATAGCCGGAAAATATTTCGGATCACCGGCAGCCTGGAGGCCAGCGCCGGCTGGGATGCAAAAAATCCCACACATATCATGAATGCAGCAGCGGCGGTCAGACCCCTCCTTATCATCCGATTCCGTTTATTACGCATATATATTTTTTCCCCTTCCTCGATTCCTTCACGCATGCGCTGCGACAAATTTTCAGGGATAACGATTTCATCAAACTTTTTATTTTTCATCTTGTCCATCCTGGCTCCTTTCTTCAAGCTGGTTTCTGAGCGCCTCCTTGGCGCGGAACAAATATGCTTTCACGCTGCCCACAGGTATGTTCATGACCTGTGCAATATCCTTAATTTTCATTCCCTGAAAATATTGCAGAATGACCACGGTTTTCCATGCAGGCGGAAGCAGGTCAATCGCATCATAAAGATCTGCCTTTTCCTCAATGGAAACCGGCTGTTCCGGCGCGGCCTCGTCGTATTCTCCGAAAAGAACACTATTTTTCCTTTTCTTATGCTCCTGATAAATACTGTTAATCAGTATACGCGTAATCCAGGTCCTGAAATATGCCGGCACCCGAAGCTTATCCATAGAGATCATTGCACGCATAGCGCATTCCTGTACTGCATCCAAGGCATCCTGTTCGTTCTTCGTATACATATAAGCCAATTTGTACAGATATTCCTGATGCATCATAATCAGTTCCCCAAAAGCCTCCCTGTTTCCTTTTACTGCCTTCTCCACTAATTTCAGGCTTGCATTCTTCCTCATTGTATTTTCCACCTTCATTTCTTCTCATCTCATACGCATGCCTCTGCAGCGGCATGATGTTCTGCTTGTATCATACAACAGTTATACTAATTAGATTATAAAACACGCCAAAAGGATGCATAAAAAAATTTTTTCAGGATTTCCGTACATAAAAATACCCTGTATCAGTTTTTCAGACTAATATAGGGTATTATCGTTATTTTTTTATTTATATCTATTACTGCTTTTCTCTATTGTTCCTCTTGCTCTTTTATAAAATGCAAAAACCGTTCCACGCCTCCCCCGATCTGCTGCACATTCTCCGGCCTCTTGCCATTTACGGAAGATACGTCAAAAAAATCTCCCTTCTTCGTCTTTTCCGTAATCATAAAGCTGTCGCTTCCATAAATCCCTTCTTCCAGCCCTACGAATTCATCGCCCCAGAAACAACACTCTTCCCCTTTGATCTGAAAGTGCTTTTCCAGCTCACCTATAATAATATTCGTATTGTCGCTTTTATCGCTGATTCCCACCTCCAGATATTTCGCGTCACAGGTAGCTTTCATTTCTATCCCGTATCTCCGTCCCACCTTGCCAGCAATCTCCAGCAGTTCTCCAAGTCCTCCTTTTATGCCGTGGGCATCCAAAATCGCTTTGAGCGACTCAATCTCGCTCTCCTGCATAAAAAGCTGTTCTCCCCGGTCCGATCCAGCCATGAGATCGATCTTACAATAATTGGGACGGCAAAATACCACATCCGTTTCCAGCCCATAAGACGCCAGCAGCTCCCGGTGAATCCCATAAGCCGCGTCATGGATTTGTAATATCCCTTCCCTGCCAGGAATCCGGTCTGCAAATACTACCGGCTTCCCGTCCTCAAACCGGTAATTATACGCCCCCCTTCCCAGGCCCAGATAAAGATGCTCCAATTCTTCTTTCGTAAAATACTCCTCCAGTTTTCCGCCCGCTATATTTTCATAAGTGGTGCCGCTCACAATCACAAGCTTTACTCCTTTGGCCAGCAAGCCCTTCATAGCGGCCGCCGCTTCCTCAGCGGGCGCTTTGCGGGAAATTACCGCAGTTCCGTCCCAATCAAAAAAAATTCCTTTATATTTCTTCAACCCACTTTTCTCCTTTTTTATTCAGTTCCCTCTTTACGCCTTTTATCATAAAACATATCGGAACATCGTTTTCCAGCTCCGCTTCGGTTCCGCTCCCACAGACCGAAATCTTTAATTTACTTCCCTGATAGGAAATATGGAACGAATAGCCATCCCATGCCTCCGGCAGAAACGGTTCTATCAAAAGCATTCCGTCATGCACTCTTACCCCGCCGAAGCCAAAAACAATCGCCTGCCATGTTCCGGCCATATTGGCCGCATGAATGCCGGCGTAAAAATTATTGTGGTAATCGTCCAGATCCATCCGCGCCGACTCCGCAAAATACCGGTACGCCTCTTCCCTGTATCCGATCCGGCAAGCCAGCATCCCAAAAATACACGTGGAAAGGGAAGAATGATGCAAAGTTACTTCCTGGTAAAAATCATAATTCCTCCGCAGTTCTTCCGCGGAAAACAAATCGCAGTGTAGCAGCATACCTAAAATAGCATCCGCCTGTTTGGACATCCGCTGTCTGTATACAAAAAGAGGATGATAATTTTCATAGAGCAAATGCCTTTTTTCCTCCGGGATTTTGCTTTCATCCCAGGTCTTGCGCATCATAAACCCATCGTCCAGCGGATAGATCTGCCTTTCCTCGTCATAGGGGAAATACATATTCTCCACAATCTTTTCCCAATATTCCGTCTCTTCCCCGGTTATGCCCAAACGGCGGGAAATCTCCTCCAGCCCGGCCGGATTTCTCTTCCCGATTTCCTTAAGCGCCCAAAGGGCATCTTTCATATTTTCCCTGGCCATCAGATTTGTATAAAAATTATTGTCCACAATGGCATTGTATTCGTCCGGCCCTGTTACCGCGCAAATGCAATAGCGTCCGCCCCTGGAAGGAACAAAGCAGCCCACGTCCGCCCATACCCTTGCCGTCTCCACCAGCACTTCCGCGGCCCGTTTCTCCAGATAACCATAGTCGCCCGATACATCCACATAAAGCTTAAACGCATAGGCAATATCCGCATTGATATGATATTGCGCCGTTCCAAGAGGAAAATAGGTGGAGGCCTCCTCTCCGTTCATCGTCCGCCAGGGATACAAGGCTCCCTTTTCATGACCCAGCACTCTTGCCCGCTTCCTCGCTTCCTCCAAAGTATTATAGCGGAAATCCAGCAGCGCTCTTGCAAGATCCGGCTGCGTATAAACAAACACAGGCAGTATATACATCTCCGTATCCCAGAAATAATGGCCCTCATAGCCCTCGCCGGACAATCCTTTCGCCCCCATTCCCGTCCGGCCGTCCCTGCCCGATGCCTGCATCACATGAAATAAATTAAACCGGATCCCCTGCTGTAACCTTTCGTCCCCGAAAATTTTCACATCCGCATTTTCCCAGAACTTCTCCATATAAGCTTTCTGTTTTTTCAGAAGTTTTTCAAAGCCCTCCGCTTCCGCCCTCCGCAGCGTCTCTTTCACGAACGGCTCCATACTTTCCCTGCCGTTTTCTTTCCAGTCTAATACGCTGGTATAAACGATCCATTTAAAAAGAACCAGCCTTTCCCCCTTCTTCCCCTCCGCTTCGTATTCCAGCCATGCTTTCTTTCCTTCTTTTCCTGCCTTTACGCGGTATTCCCCCGCACTCAGAATATGGCTGCTGCCACAGGCCATTCCAAGCCCGCTGTTTTTTGCCGTGCCTTCATAATAAAAGCTCTCTTCCACCGCCTCGATCTTCTCCATCAGCAAATGCTCCCCAAAGGGGCCGTAATCTACCAACGGATTCGTTTTTCTCGTATGGTTTTCCACTTCCCCGTCCAAAACGGATACCAGGCGGATCTCCCCCGTAAAATTCAGCGGCGTCACTTCATATTCCATTGCCATCAAATTTTTATTTACAAAAGAGACCAGACGCTTCGTACGGATCTCTACCCGTTTTCCCGAAGGGCTTTCCCACTCCGCCTCCCTTTCCAGCACTCCTTCTTTCATATGAAGCGTCCTCCGGCTCTTTCGCAGGTTTCCGCTTCGCATATCAAACTCTTCTTCTCCAAGAAAAAGCTTTACCGTCTTTCCATTGGGCAGGTTCAAAAGCGTCTGGCTCTTCGTCGGAAAACCATAGTTCCATTCTCCGTAGCGAATCTCCTCGCTTTCATAAAACCCATTGATAAAATTCCCTTCCAGCCCTTCGTCCTCGGAAAATGGATAACCTTCCTCAAAAGTTCCTCTCGTTCCGATATAACCGTTGGATAGCGCAAACGTCGTCTCATTCCGGTACACATGTTCCATCCTGAATTCCTCCTCCGTAATATCCCATGCTTCCACCGGATAGATCGCTTTATTTTCTTTCATCGCTTTCCCTCATTTCTTCTATTTCCCAAAAAATCTCTTCCTCTTTCACAAATGCATAAAGAAAGTCCACCGCATCCGGTTTTAACGCCGTAACATGTTTCGCAAGCGCCGCCGCCTTCCTGTTCTCATCCAAAGGCTTCCCCCGCATGGAATCCGGCACCGGAAAAACGATACGGTTCTCCCACTTTAAGCTCCCCAATACCTTATCCGCTTTTCCGTCAGGACTTTTCTCCCCGCCCATTCCGTCTACCCAAACTTCCGGCGAATCAAAAACAGTCATTTCCGCTCCCCGCCTTGGCCAATTCTCATCTCCCGCCCGGGAATGAACGATACCGCAGTAAAGTTTCGGCCGATATCCCTCTCCTTTGCACTCCTCCAACACATCCCGTACAAAAAGAAACAATCCGCTATGGTCACCATGCGTATCCTCCTCCGCAGTCGTAAAAATATGTTTTGGCCGGTATTTCATAATGACCTCTTTCAAGTCTCCCCGGAATCCATTGCGCGTATAGCGACCGTGTTCCCCATAATTTTCCCTATGGAATTCCTCTTTCTCCGGCAAACCATACGTCGAAACCCCGCAGTGGGAGGGATGAACCTTTTCTCCATCCGTCTCATGGTACAGCCCGAACAAAAAACTATCCTCTTCCGGCATCCCCGTATCCGCATATCCAAGAAACACCGCACGATCCCCCGGTACCCCAAGTACCTTCAACCCCGCTAAAGTCTCCCTTAGCCTGGCTCTGCCGTCCGCGCCGTCACTGCTTCCATAATCCCCGTTAGTCGCCATCACCACCGTCAATTCCACACCTTGCCTCACCGCTTTTTCCATGATCCCCGCGCACATCAAAACCTCATCATCCTCATGCGGCACCAACACCATAATACTCCCAAATCCTTCCGTAATCTCCCGCACTTCCATCCCAATACCCATACCTTTCCTTCCATCTACAGCCTTGCTCTTTTTCCACTAGCCTTTGACAGCCCCGGCAGCCACGCCCGCAATGATATATTTCTGCATAAACACATAAAAAATCATCAAAGGAGCCACGCCCAGCATCAGCATCGGGAACAATGCTGTCCAGTCGGTGGAAAACTGTCCGATATTCCGCGAAACTTCCTGCAAAATCACATCTTTCTCCCGGCTTTGCAAGAAAAGCAGCGGAGTCATGAACTCATTCCAGACATTCAGCGTTACAATAATCACTACCGTAGAAATTACCGGCTTTAATAAAGGCAGCACAATGGAAAAAAATTTCTTTCCTACCGAGCATCCGTCGATTTCCGCCGCTTCCTCCAGTTCCCTTGGAATGGTGGATTCAATAAATTCTTTGAACAGGAACACGCCTTGCGGCGTATTGATCGCTACGTTGACGAGAATGACTGCAAACGCGCTGTTCATCAGATGAAAACTCTTCACGATCTTATAAAGGCTTACGATATTCATCTGGAAAGGAACGATCAGTCCCGCAAGGAAAAAAAGGAAAAGGCGCATTCCCCACTTTGTCTTTGTCCTTGCCAGGGCATATCCCGCCATGGAAGCAAAAATAACGATAAAAAAGACTGCCGTTGCCGTAATAAATAATGTGTTTCCAAACGCCCTGGGAAACTGCATATTCTGCCACGCCGTCACATAATTTTCCACCAAAAACACTTTCGGCAGTGCAAGCGGGCTCGCCGTTGCTTCTTTAGGGCTTTTCAATGTCGTTACAATTAAATAATAAATAGGGATAAACCAGATAACCGCCAGTAAAATCATCACGATTTCCGTCACTGCTAAACTTTTTTTTCTTTTTGTCATGATATCGCCTCACTCCATTTCCCCATTAATTTTGTTACAAAAGCACTGATTACAAGCACAATGATAAAGAAACATACGCCGAACGCCGCGCCGGTGGAATAAAACCCGTCCGAAATGCCCTTTTTCATCATTACCGTCATTACCGTTTCCGTGGCATTGCCCGGCCCCCCGGAGGTCATGGAATAAATAATATCGAACACCTTCATCCCACCGATCAGCCCTGTCACCACAATAATTTTTACCGAAGGACACATCAGCGGAAGGGTAATGTAGAAAAACCGCTGCAATCCGCTCGTTCCGTCAATATCCGCCGCTTCATACAAATCTTTGGAAATACTTTGCAGATTGGCGAGATAAATGACCATTGCCCACCCTGTCCACTGCCATACCTGCGTGAATATTACCGAAAACAACGCTCTGTTGGCCGTAAAAAAGTTAAAAGTCTCTAATCCCATCCGATGGAATAGATTATTCACCAGCCCATAATCCGAAGAAGACATAATAAAATTCCACAAATACCCGATAATCAGGGAACTAAACACCGCCGGGAAAAAATAAACCGCCCGCAGCAGGTTCCTCGTTTTCAGCTTCTTATCCAAAACCACTGCCAAAGGCAGCGCCAGTATGGTCTGGAAAGAAGTCAGCAATATCGCATAAATCACCGAATTTTTAATCGCCGTCGTCATCAGCGGCGTATGGAATACCTTCAAATAATTGCTGATTCCGACAAAATGCAGGTTCACCGGATTCATGTCCGTATAATCCGTAAAGCTGTAAAACACCGTATATAAAAACGGCACGATGCTAAACAAAAGATAAATCAAAAATGCTGGCAGAATAAATAAAATAAAATAATACCCAAGCGTTCCCGCTTCCCTCTTTTTGACGCCCGTTTTCCTCATTTTCCGCTCCTTTCCTTAAACATGCATGCCTTCCCCCAACAGACATGTACAAAAAAAGCGCCCCAAACTTCTTTTTTCATTTGGGACGCTTCCGCTTCCGGCAATTTTTTCGCCGGGATACCGCTCTATATACAGCCTTATTTAGACAACAGTTCTGCTACTGACGCATCCACATTCTGAAGCGTAGTTGACAAATCCTGCGCCCCAAGAAGGTAGCTCTGCATCTGGGTGCCGTATTCTTCATGTGCCGGTGCTGCCGCTCCCCATTCGTTCCAAGGACAATATACATTCCCTGCCGCCAGCGCGTCGGATACACTGTTATAAGCTGCCGGAAGATCAAAGGATGCTCCTTCCAAATAAGAAGATCCGCCCTGGTTGTTCTCCCACATAGCTGCCTGTCCTTCCACGGTGGAAATAGCTGCAACCACCTTCATCGCTGCTTCTTTGTTCGCCGACTTTTCATTTACCGCAAATCCGCATCCGGGTCCGCCGATCAGCCAGCCAGCGCTTTCGCTCTGTCCGTAGAAAGGCATCATATCGATCTGCAGATCAGGATTCTTCGCCATAATCGCATCCAGATCCCAAGGGCCGGAGCAGAACATTGCCGCGTCTCCCATGGCAAACTGTTCCAATGCCTGATCGTGGTCGATACCCGTCATATCCGTTGTATAAATACCTTCCGTTATCATCTCGGTCCATTTTTCCAGATAAGGATTCCATGTGCCGTCCATCGTCACTTTGCCTTCTCTGTAATCGCTGCCGAAGTTTTTACCTGCATCAGTGGAAAGATATTCCGCCGCTACAAAAGCCATGGAATTTTTCAGCATCGGTTCCCATGACTTCAAACCTGCCGCCAACGGAGTAATTCCTAACTTCTGGAACTGTTTGCATACCGCAATATACTCGTCGAAAGTCTTGGGCAGTTCGATATTGTTATCCTCGAACAACTGCTTGTTATAAAAAATTCCTTCAAACCAGCTGATTCCGGGAAGTGCATACACGCTTCCGTCATAAGCATACACGCTCGTTCCCGCATCCGAATATTTTCCTGCCAGCTCATCCAGGGATGCCAAATATCCAAGCCTTGCATGCTTTAACGCCGATCCCGGGGATTCGCAGATAATATCCGGCCCTTCCTCCGCCGACAGCTGGGTATCCACAATCGTATCATAGTTGGAATTATCTATGAACAAATACTCAATCTCCACATCCGGTACCGCTTCCGCCAGATAATCCAGCATCGCCGACATCGTATCCTCACTATTCCAATAACTCATACGTACCACTGTTTTCCCGCCGGTGCTTTCTTCTGCCGGTTCCGCCGCTTCTTCGCTGCTATCCGCCGGAGTTGCCGTTTCCTCTTTCGCCGGTTCCGCCGGTTTGCTTCCGCATCCGGCCAGCATCGCCGTTGTCATAGCCGTACACAACAAAATGCTCAGTAACTTTCTTTTCATTCCTTACTATCCTCCCTTTCCTTTGATATACTCATTCTAAGTTTTTTCTCCCGGCATTGATATAATACATTTTTTAGAAATCTGTTCCTTTTTCGTGTAATACCGCTATTCTTTCTTTTCCCTGATCCGCACCGTAAAACAAGTATATCCCTCCTCCGTAATTTTCACCGAAAGCCCGCATCCTTCCCCATAATAAATGGCAATCCGCTGCTGGATATTAAAAATGCCATATCCTTTCCCTGGCTTCTCCAAAATATCTTCCAGCATTCCAACATCCATTACCGGGCCGTTATTGGAAATCGAAAAGACCAGGTACTTCCCTTCTTTACGGAACTCAACCAGTACCAGCCCTGTCCCCTCTTCTTCTCCGATATAATCAATCCCATGTTCTATCGCATTCTCCACAATCGGCTGCAAAAGGAAATTCAACATCTCGCAGCCAAGACCGCTCTCATCGACCCGATACTCCACCGAAAATCCCTTCTCTTTTGTCATCTGTAAGATTTCCACATATGCACGGACATTTTCCAGCTCCCTTTCCACCGTTGTCACCGGTTGCCCATTATTCAGCGTCGTTCGGTAAAACTTTGCCAGCAGTCCTGTAATATCGCTGATTTCCTCCTCTCCTTTCTTCAACGCCTTCCACTTAATGGAAGAAAGAGTATTATAAAGGAAATGGGGATTTATCATAGCCTGCAATGCTTTCAGCTCCGTCGCCTTTTTTTCTATTTCAATTTTATACACCTGGTTAATCGTATCGTTTAACCGCTCCGTCATCCTTCCAAGGCTATTCGTTACAATACCGATTTCATCCGTATCCTCGGTATAACAAGGATGTTCCAGATTCCCCCCGGAAATCATTTCCGCTTGCTCCTTCAGGGCAAGCAGCCTCCTGCTCAGCGTCCGGGAAAAAACGCTGATAAACACCAAAACCACCAGCATACAGCCAAATACGACCACCAACGTAGACACGATAATGGAACGAATCTGACCCGATATCATCCCTTCTTCCACATAATAATAAATGCGCCAGCCAGTGCTTTCCAACAGCCCTGTCTTCATAATACAGCCGGGTACCGTTTCTTCCTCCTTTTCCGAAAAAATCTCTCCCTGCGCCAATCGCTTTCCTTCCATCCGCTCCGCTGCTTCCAGAATCCGCCCATTCACATCCCCATCCGGCGATTTTTTCCAGTAAATGACCGCTCCTTCCCCATCCATAATCAAAATCCCGTTTTCTAAATAATCCATACTCCGCACCGGTTCTAACATCCGGTTTAAAAAAAATTCCGTCCGCATCACGCCGATCGGCCGGCTGGTAGTCGCCGTATCCAACACCGTTCTTGTGGCGTATAAATTCTCCCCCTCCACCGTCCATTTCGTCCGAAAATTCTCCTGATGCTCCTGATACCACTTCTCTTCTTCATAAATCCCGGAAGGCTCCAAAAAAGACCCGACGTTGTCCTTCACATAGGGCGTCACGATCCGTATATTCTTTATATTGGAATCACTGCTGATAAAGTACCAGAAAATGGGTTCCACCGTTTTATTCAACACCTGGGCGATCTCTACATTGTCAAAAGGATTTTTTTCCAAAGTTTCCCTGAAAGAAAGATGATAGGCGAGAAACTTCGTAAAATCCGTTTCCCGCCCAAATCTCGCTTCCATTTCCATTACCAGTCTCCCCAAGTTATTATCCACTGTCTTTTTCGTCTGCTCCAGCAGATTCCGGTTGGACACATGAAAAGAATACACCCCTAAAATAACGATGGGGATAGAAACCAATATCGCAAAACTGATAATCAGCTTTCTTCTTATGGAAGCCTTCCCCATAAACCAATGCCAGCACCTATATATCATTTTTCCCATACCAATCCTCCATTCTTTTCCTTCGCCCTCTATATTTCACGTCACGCCTTCCCGGTATTGCTTCGGCGTTACCCCAAAATGATTTTTAAACAACCGGTTAAAATAAGACTGGTTCGGATAACCGCATGCCTTCCCCACGTCCACGATTTTCATCTTCCCCTGTTCCAAAAGCGCCTTCGCCTGCTGCATCCTATAGTCGGTCAAATATTTGATCAGGCTCACCCCCGTCTCCTGCTTAAAAATATAGCTCACATAAGCCGGAGTCAGGCATACTTTCCCAGCGATCCCTTCTAAGCTCAAATCTTCCATATACTCATTTTTTACCATACGGATAATTTCCGCCACCGTCTGGCTCACATCCGCATCCTTATCCTTTTGCATGGAACCGGCCTTTTCCATCACACGGTAAAAAGCCTCCTCCACTTCATCCAAGCCGCTGCATCCCATAATCTCTTCCGTCGTCTCGAACAGAATGCCTTTGTGATAAATCCCGTATTCCTCATACAATGCCTTTACAATATCCAAAAAAGTATATTTCGCATACATGGCGCTGGAAGATTTCTCATCTTTCAGGCAACTCAAATAAGCAGCCATCTGTTCTTTTACCGCCGCCAAATCCCTGTTCTTTATACTTTTCAAAACCTCCTGTTTCATCTGTTCCGTCTGCGTCAGCCGTTCTTCCTTCCCCCTATGTACTTTGCCGGCATAAATCACTCCTGAAAAACAGCTGAACGTATCCTCCCGAAGCCGCTCGATTTCCTGCATATTTTTCCCGAAATCCTTCCATCCAAAGCAGCGTCTGCCCACGATCACCGATACTTTCCCATTGCCCAGCCTTGTTATCACCCGGTATATTTTTTCCGCCGTTCGTTCGATCGCTTCATGATCCATGCGGCTGTCATACAAAAGAATATCCGCCAAATTAGGATACTGGTTAATATATTCGTATCCCATCGGAACCTCTTTTTCCAAAGCCTTTAAAAATTCCTCATAACAATGTTCAAAAAAGTTCCCCTCCGTCTCAATGCTAATCACAGCCATATATTTATTCTGCAAATGTATGCCGTACGCTTCCAGACTCTTTCCAAGTTCTTCGCAGGATGCCTTCGGACTCATCAGCTTAAAAAGAAGCAGACTTTTATCTGCCACAAGCATAGATTCCTTTTTCTCTTCCCAATGCTTTCTTTCCCTGCATATGGCAATTACCTTCTCCATGACGCTGCGGAACTCTTCCACTTCGATCGGTTTCAACAGATAATTCACCGCATTGACCTGGCAAGCCTGTCTGGCGTACTCAAATTCCCCGTAAGCGCTGAAAATAATAATGACAAGATTGCTGTTATACCCATTGGCCGCCCGTGCCAGTTCCAGCCCATCCATATAGGGCATCTTCACATCCGTAAGAAGAATATCGACCGGATGCTCCCTGATATACTCCAACGCTTTTTTCCCATTGGACGCCTCCGCCACTTTTAACGGCAAAGCAAATTTGTCAATCAGGAAGCGGATGCCTTCCCGTTCCGTCTTTTCATCATCCACTAAAAGAATCCTGAACATCTTATGTACCCTCACCAAATTACACTTTTCTTATTTTATTATAAATTCACGGGCGTGGAATGAAAATAGAAGATTTTTGGGAAAAAATTGTACTTTTTTATGATTGGGAACCTTGCATCCTTTTCCGCACAATAAAAACAGCCTCTGTCCGTTTCATTATGACAAAGGCTGTTTGGCGGCCCTGGCACCGACCAGGCCGATTTTCAGTTTTCTCCCATCTTTAATAACTTGGCGGCCTGGTCGGCGGCGATGCAGGCGTCTAGTATTTCCTGAATATCTCCGTTCATGATCTTATCCAGCTTATATAATGTCAGATTGATCCTATGATCCGTCACCCTCCCCTGGGGGAAGTTATAAGTCCGTATTTTTTCCGAACGGTCGCCGGTACCGATCTGGCTCCGCCTTAACTCGGCTTCCGCATCGTGGGCTTTCTGCTGTTCGATGTCGTATAGTTTTGCACGAAGCAACGCAAATGCTTTCGCTTTATTCTGGAGCTGGGACTTTTCTGTCTGGCTGTACACTACAATGCCCGTAGGATAATGAGTCAGGCGGACGGCGGAATCTGTCGTATTGACGCACTGTCCTCCGTTGCCGGAAGCCCTCATTACGTCTATTCTTATATCTTTTTCGTCAATTACTACGTCCACATCCTCCACTTCCGGCATAACAGCCACCGTAATCGTGGAAGTATGAATGCGGCCGCCGGATTCCGTTTCCGGAACGCGCTGCACCCGGTGTACGCCGCTTTCGTATTTTAATTTGGAATAAGCTCCCTGCCCGGAAATCATAAAGTTCACTTCCTTCATGCCTCCGATTCCGATCTCATCCACGTTCATCGTTTCCACTTTCCAGCGCTGGCTTTCCGCATAATGCACATACAGCCGGTACATTTCGGCTGCAAATAATGCGGCCTCGTCTCCGCCCGCCCCTGCCCTGATTTCCACGATTACATTCTTATCGTCGTTCGGGTCTTTGGGAAGAAGAAGGACTTTCAATTCCTGCTCCAACTCTTCCGCCCTTTTTTTGGAAACGTTCAATTCTTCTTTCAGCATATCGCGCATATCTTCATCGTTTTCCTCTTCCAGCATCGAAAGACTGTCCTCAATATCCTGTCTGCATTTCTTATATTCTTTATAAGCCTCTACAATAGGGGTCAGATCGCTCTGTTCCTTCATCAGCGCCCGAAAGCGTTCCTGGTTATTCGTCACCGTCGGCTCCCCCAGTTCGCTTAATATTTCCTCAAAACGAATCAGTAAATCCTCTAATTTATCAAACATGCCTCTCCATTCCTTTCCATCCATGGACAACCCGGTCCAGTCCGGCAAAATCTTTTACAACAACAATATCCTGGTATCCGTTTCCTTCCATAATCCGTCTGACATCTTCCGCCTGTCCGCATCCGATTTCAAAAAACAGGTATCCCCCGCTTTTTAAAAATTTATTAGCTTCCGCAGCTATCCTGCGGTAAAAGAAAAGCCCGTCCTCTTTCCCGTCCAAAGCCTCTAAAGGTTCATAATCCCTTACTTCTTCCATCAGGAAAGAAATATCCCCGGCCGGAATATAGGGCGGATTGGAAACGATCATATCATAAGTTCCTTTTATATTTTCAAACAAATCGCTTTGCGTCCATTGTATCAAAGGAGCGTCTGCCCCATCCGCTGCATTTTCCCGTCTCCCGATCAGGCGTCCGGCATTTTTTTCCGCTACTTCCAGCGCTTTCTGCGACAGATCGACCCCCACCCCGGAACATCCGTTGGAATAATACAGCAGACTTATCAAAATACATCCCGAGCCGGTACACATATCCAATATGTCCATCCCGTCATGGAGGAACCGCAATGCTTCTTCTGTGAGAATTTCCGTATCCTGCCTTGGGATCAGTACATGTTCATTCACCTCAAAAACAAGCCCCATGAATTCCTGTTCTCCGGTAATGTATTGCAAGGGAACATGCTGTTTTCTTTTTTCTATATATTCCAGGTAAATATCCCGATCCGCTTCCGCTACATCCCGTTCCCCATGAACGAGCAGATCGTTCCTGTTCGTATGGCAGATGTGTTCCAGCAGCAGCCTGGCATCCAATGCACATTCCTCTATTCCTGCATTCCTTAACCCGCAGACACCATAATCATACAATTCTTTATACTTCATCCGCACTTTCTCTCTGTTCTTCTTCCTCCGCCTCTTCCTCTTCTTCATCCATATCAACCAGCCAGGAATCATCAATCTCATAGCCAAAAGTATCTTTTAAATACGCCTTCCAATCGAACACCGCCTCAACCGAAGCTATCGCTACCTGAATCATTTCTTCATCCGGCTCTTTGGTGGTCAGTCTTTGAAGAAACATGCCCGGAGCCGAGAGAAGGTTGACCAGAATATTGTCACATCTTCCCGCCAGACGGATAATTTCATAGGAAATTCCTGCAATAACCGGAATCAGGGCTATCCGAAGCAGGACGCGCAAAGCCGGCTGATCCACCCGGATAAAAAAGAATACGATAATGCTGACAAAAACCACGAAAAACAAAAAGCTTGTTCCGCATCTCTTATGAAGCCTCGAACTGCGCATCGCATTGTGAACCGTCAGAGGCCTTCCCATTTCAATGCAATTTATGCATTTATGCTCGGCTCCATGATATTGATACAGGCGTTTGATATCTTTCATTGCCGTTATCGCCACAATATAACCGATGAATATGAGAATTCGTATGCCCCCTTCTATGATCGCCATTACCGAAACGTTACGGACATATTCTTCAAACAGGGAACTAATATAATAAGGAAGTACCATAAAAATCGCGACCGCCAGCAATATTGATATTGCTGTCACAATGCCCATCATCGCATTCTCTGCCTTTTCCTTGAATATCTTATGAAAGACTTTGTCCGCCGCCGTTTCTTTCACTTCCTCATCCTCATAAAAAGAGACGGAATGGTTCAACGTCCTCATTCCCAATATCATAGAGTCGAGAAACTGAAAAATTCCGCGGGCAAAAGGAATTTTCTTCCATATGCTTCCTTCCATCACGCCCTTATATACGTCCACCTCTACATCGATCTCTCCGTCCGGTTTCCTCACGGCAACGGCATACTGTTCCTTATTTTTCATCATTACGCCTTCCAGCACTGCCTGTCCGCCAATGCCGGAATAACGGCCACCTTTATCTTTTTTCATATCTTTCCGTTCCTGTTGCTATTTTTTTTAAGATCGAGTAGAGAAGATTCATCTTCCCTACTCGCCGCGCGGGGTGCGTGCAGCAAAGCTGCTAATTTCCTTACGCACCCCTGCGCATAAAAAAGCGCAAGCTGCTGAGCTTGCGCCGTCTCCCACAACGCTATGGCGTAATTTCCATCTTGTAAAAAAGAGTGCGAAGCACTCTTTTCAGCCAATTTATTCGCAACGCCGTAACGGGATTAATTCTGTCCAACGCCGTATTTTCTGTTGAACTTATCAATACGTCCGTCAGCTCTTACTGTCTTCTGCTGACCAGTGTAGAATGAATGACATTTTGAACAAACTTCAACATGAATCTCCGGTTTTGTAGAACCTGTTACAAATGTGTTCCCGCAGTTGCAAGTTACCGTTGCCTGATAATACTTAGGATGGATTCCTTCTTTCATCTTTTTCACCTCTCTATAGTAAATTAAGTCTTTCTGCGTTCTTATCTATATAATCTAAATAAGCCTCCGCCGTTGACTATTAACCAAACAGCTTTTTTATTTTAACACAGCTTATCCTATCATGCAAGTAATTTCTTATAAAAACTTGATCTTTTTCACGATCTGGACAAACTCCATATTGTTTCTCGTTTTTGAAAACATATCCAATATTTTGTCCACCGCCTCTTCCGGCTTCAACCCGTTCAATGCCTTGCGCATAATATTGATCGCCTCCTGTTCCTCGGGAGAAAGCAGCAGGTCTTCCCTTCTCGTGCTGGACTTAGGAATATCGATCGCCGGAAATACCCTGCGTTCCGATAGTTTACGATCCAGAACCAGTTCCATATTGCCAGTGCCTTTGAATTCTTCGTAAACCACATCGTCCATTTTGCTTCCGGTCTCTACCAGCGCCGTCGCAAGGATCGTCAGGCTTCCGCCGCCGCGCATATTCCTGGCTGCGCCAAAGAAGCGCTTCGGCATATGCAGGGCCGCCGGATCAAGACCGCCGGACAGCGTTCTTCCGCTGGGCGGGACTGTGAGGTTATAAGCCCTCGTCAGTCGGGTAATGCTGTCTAAAAGTATCATAACATCTTTTTTATGCTCTACCAGACGCTTTGCTCTTTCTATCACCATCTCCGACACCCGTTTATGATGCTCCGGCAATTCGTCAAAAGTAGAATAAATCACTTCCACATTCGGCCCCTCAATAGCTTCTTTAATATCCGTAACTTCTTCCGGCCGTTCGTCAATCAGCAGAATAATCAGATGTACCTCCGGGGAATTCCTTTTCACGGACTTGGCCACCTCTTTCAGCAGAGTCGTTTTTCCCGCTTTCGGCTGGGATACGATCATTCCTCTTTGTCCCTTTCCCACAGGACTGATTAAATCCATAATACGCATTGACACAGAAGCGCCCGGCGTCTCCAGGTTCAAACGCTCATTCGGAAAGATTGGCGTCATATCTTCAAAATTGCATCTTCTCACCGCAGCGTCAGGGCTATAACCGTTTACCGTCTTTACATATAATAAAGCGCTGAATTTCTCGCTCTGCGTTTTGATTCTCGTATTTCCTTCCAGAATATCCCCTGTCTTCAAATTAAAGCGCCGTATCTGGCTGGGAGCGACATAAACATCGTTTTCCCCCGGCAGGTAATTTTCACAGCGGATAAAACCATACCCATCCGGCATAACTTCCAAAATACCATGCGCCGTGATCCCGCTGTCCAGATCCGAAGGATATTTTTCCGTCGGGTTTTTGTCCGATTGGTTTCTGTCTGCCTGATATCTTTCCTGCTGATATTTTTCCGTCTGGTTCCTTTCCTCTTCTTTTGGCATTTCTCCCTTATATTCCCGGCGGGGCTGCCCCTCTTGTCGGTTTTCACCGGCTTTTTTATCCTCTGCCGCACTCTTCTGTGAATTTTTCACCGCCGCTTTTCTTCCTCTGTCGGGCTTGTCGAAAGCCGACTCCTGGCGTTCAGCCGCCTCTTTTTCCTTTGCATCCTCTAAAAGCATGGCCTCAATAATATCCGCCTTCTTCATTCCGGATGTTCCTTTCATCCCCCTGGCTTTTGCGATCTCTTTCAAATCCACAAGCGCCAGCGATTCATACTTTTCTCTCATAAACTCCTCCGCTTTCTTATTCAACGGTCAAACAATATATCTTTATGTAACAGCAGACACCTTGCCTTGCCGCAAATATTATATTTTATTTCTTTCGTTACTGGGATATTATAGCTGATATGTAAATGGAATTGCCAATAAACACTGCCTATCGTCCCTCATTATACAACAGCTTTTCCGAAATAGGAAGTCCTTTCTTGCAATTCGTTTTTAAATATTATATGATAATTCCAGCATATAAAGCGCTGAACTATTAAAACTGCGCAGAAATGGGGGTAATTATGAACATAAACGAAAAAGCGCTGCTGCTCCATGAACAATGGAACGGCAAACTGGAAACCATATCCAAAGTTCCCGTAAAATCCAGGGAAGATCTTTCCCTTGCCTATACTCCCGGCGTCGCCGAACCATGTAAAAAAATTGCGGCAGACAGGGAAGAAGCTTACACTTATACGATAAAATCAAATACTATAGCCGTTGTTTCCGACGGAAGCGCCGTCCTCGGCCTTGGCAATATAGGCCCTTATGCCGCCATGCCCGTAATGGAAGGAAAGGCGGTTCTTTTCAAAGAATTTGGCGGAGTAAACGCGGTTCCTATCTGCCTGGATACACAGGATACCGAAGAGATCATTAAAACGGTTGCTTATCTGGCTCCCGGATTCGGCGGCATCAATCTGGAAGATATCAGTGCGCCCCGTTGCTTTGAGATCGAGGAACGGCTGAAAGCAATGCTGGACATCCCCGTATTCCACGACGACCAGCACGGTACGGCGATCGTTGTCCTGGCAGGGATCATCAACGCCTTAAAGGTAACGGGAAAGAACAAAGAATCTTGTAAAGTCGTGGTAAACGGCGCAGGAAGCGCGGGCATCGCCATTACTAAGCTGCTCCTCACTTATGGTTTCCCGAATATTATCTTGTGCGATAAGGCTGGTATTATTTCCAAGCAGAGCGAAGGGCTGAACTGGATGCAGGAAAAAATGGCAAAGGTTACAAATCCGGCCAACGAAACCGGAAGTCTGTCCGATGCTTTGAAAAATGCCGATATTTTTGTAGGCGTATCGGCCCCCGGCATCGTGACAAAAGAAATGGTTGCTTCCATGAACAAGGATTCCATCCTTTTCGCCATGGCAAATCCGGTACCGGAGATCATGCCCGACCTGGCAAAAGAAGCCGGTGCCAGAGTCATAGGAACAGGGCGCAGCGATTTCCCCAACCAGATCAACAACGTTGTCGTTTTCCCCGGTATTTTTAAAGGGGCTCTGGAAGGACGCGCTACACAGATCACGGAAGAAATGAAGCTGGCGGCTGCCGAAGCTATCGCCCGCCTGGTTCCCGAAGATGAACTGAACGAAAACAACATTATACCGGAAGCCTTTGACCCTGTCGTGGCAAAGACGGTGGCGGAAGCGGTCAAATCCCATATCAGACGATAAAAATGAACGGAAAGCGAATGTTCCTGATTCGCTTTCCATAAAAATAAAACAGGTAACTTCAAATGGATGTAACGGCAAAATGGCATGGCAAACGCTATTATTCCCTGGATGCTTATTTAAAAAATACATACGGGCAGAAATTCAAAAAAATCTCCATCGATGCCGGTTTTACCTGCCCCAACAGGGACGGTACCCTGGGCAGCCGCGGATGTATTTTTTGCAGCGCCGGAGGCAGCGGTGATTTCGCCCTTCCTTATGGATCGGTCGTGGCCGCAGAACCTTATATCGCCTATTTCCAGGCCTATACGTGTACTTATGCCCCTGTCGCTTCCTTAGATATCATTTACCGAAGCGCCCTGGAAGACCCACTTGTTATCGGGATTTCCATCGCTACCAGGCCGGACTGCCTTCCCCCGGAGGTTCTCTCCCTCCTGGCGGATCTGAAGATAAAGTATCCTGAAAAATTTATCTGGATTGAACTGGGGCTGCAGACGATCCATGAGAAAACGGCGTATTATATCCGACGCGGATATCCCCTGCATTGTTTTTCCCATGCAGTACGGCAGCTGCATCTCCTTGGAATACCCGTTATAACCCATGTGATTCTTGGGCTTCCCGGCGAAACCAAGGCTATGATGCTGCAAACGATCGATTATCTCAACGATACCCCCATATCCGGCGTCAAACTTCAGCTCCTTCATATATTGAAGAACACCGATCTGGCACTGGATTATGAGCAGGAACTTTTTTCCGCCCTTTCGTTGAACGGCTATCTGGATCTGCTCATAAGCTGTATCCGCCGGCTTTCACCGGATACTGTCATACACAGGGTAACCGGCGACGGGCCAAAAGAACTGTTAATCGCTCCTTTATGGAGCCGCGATAAAAAAAAGGTCCTGAACAGCCTCCACCACCGCATGAAGCAGGAGGATGCCTATCAGGGAAAAGATTGGAAAGGAAAAAAATATGACCCAAGAACCTCTGACGCTCTATAAGCTGATCGTCCTTTATATGCTGGATCAGGTCGATTTTCCCCTTACCGGCGCTCAGGTAAGCGATTTTATATTAACTAAGGAATATACTTCCTTCCTTACCCTGCAGCAAGCGATTTCTGAACTGAATGAGGCAGGTCTGATCGCCACCCGCTCGATCGGCAACCGGACGAATCTTCTGATTACCGGAGAGGGAAAAAATACTCTCTCCTTTTTTGAAAACCGCATCAGCGATACCATCAAAAAAGAAGTGGTCCAATATTTAAAAGAAAAAGAAATGTTTCTTCGGGACGAGGTTTCCATCACGGCCCAATATTACCGGTCCACCGCCGGAGAATACGATGCCCGCCTCACTGCCAAAGAAAAAAATACCACATTGGTAGATATCACTCTTTCCGTTCCCACGGAAGAATCTGCCGCCGCTATCTGCGATAACTGGCAGCAGAAAAACCAGGAAATATACCAATTTCTGGTAGAGCAACTGCTTTAACGTTTCTTTATGATCTGGCTCCAATCGGAGATCCCGATCATGCTTTTGGCAAATCCCGTATATTGCCCTTCCTGTTCCGTATCCATATATTTATATATCTGGTACGCATATTTATGGGAACCATCCGCACGGTTAAGGCCCATGGCCAACCCCTGCGCTATTTCTTCCGCCGCATCCGTCTGTCTGGAGAACAGTATGGAATCAATATGCTGGTTGGCTTCCGCTATCTTATAAGCATATGCGATAGCCGCCGCCTGTACTTCCTCCCCTTTTAATGAGGTGTACCCCAGTTCGCTTAATATAACGGAACGCACCTCCCCGTCTTCCGTCAGAAAAATTTCCTGCCGCAAATAATCGGTCACCACATGGATATTCGCCATTGTCACCATAGAAGTGTCCGCCGAGTCCTTTACCAGCTTGGAAGGATCCCACAAATAAGGCGTCGTCAGCGGCACATTGTAAGGGTGGATAGCCAGTCCCCACTCAATATCTCCTTCCGCTTTGATCTGCCGGTTAAATTCATCCAAAATATCCCTTCCATCATAATTCCCCGAAGAGGAATTGTTCCTGTTCCACTGCTGATCCAGTGAGATATACACCCTGCACGATCCATTGGTGCTTTTTATCGCATTATAAAATGTGCGGAATGCCTTTGCATATTCTCCCACATAAGTCTTCAAATCTACATATTCCATATAATTCCATTCTTTTCTTGCATTTATTTCATTACCGATCACCCAGTTTTCCACCAGCCCTCTTCCGCTCGACGCGCTGGAATATCTTTCTGCAAGAAAAGCCCCGACCGCCGCCAGGCATTCCGTCCCCGATTGGTCACTGGCGTTAAAGGCATAATAAGGAGCGGATCCGATTCCCTGTCTCGCCAGAGGATGTATGGTCTGTGGATAAGAAGCAGATACATCATTTAAAAGTATTGCCGTAATTTCAATGCCTTTCGCAGATAAAATGCCAAAAACAAGATCATATTCCGACATAACCTGCCCGTTAAAAGAATAGCTTTTTCCATTATAAGTATAATGGATGGTAGGATGAATGCCATCGGTCGTCTGTCCAAGGATCCTGGATACCGGAATATTATATGCTGCATGCTTCACTCCAAGGTCATCCAGCTCTTGGGAGCGCAGTTTATTGGGATCGACCAGAAGACCCTTTTTCGTGGACGGTTTCCTTCCGTCGGATCTGCGTTTTGCCGCCGCCTCAGGATTTGTAATATAATGGGGTCTGCTGACCGCCACATATCCCCCGTTCTTCTTTACCGCCACCACAAATTTACGGGACACTTCTGTTCCTGTAAAGTTTCTCTCCACCTGGAATTCCACCGCTTCGTCCTTGTACTCCTGCTCCAGATATGTACTGTCCTTTGCAATCTCTTCTTCATAAGATTCCACCGCAAACAGATAATAATACTTATCATCGCTGACCGGAATTCCTTCCGCAGAAGCCTCTATCACGATCTTTCCTTTTTCCCCGTCTATCCGGCAGGATGCGATCCTCGCAAATTCCCTCCTGTTTTCCTCCGTCAGCTCCACCAGCGGCGGGCGCATTCCCAGAGCCTCCTTTACCCTTTTTGCAGACTCTGCGGAAAATCCCATGATTTTATCGTCCTGCTCTTTTGCATCCTCGTTTGCCGCATTCCTTCTTTCCTCTTCCTTTTCCTTGTCCTTTGTTTCTCTTTCCATACGGGCCGTTTCTATGGCCGCCGTCTTTCTGTCCTGAACCATTTTTGCCGTGATTCCGCCGGCCGCCAGGATCAGCAAGCCGGATGCCGCTGCAAGAACGGCTATTTTAATTTTCTTCCTGTCCATTTCCTTGTGCCTCTTTTTTTATCCTCTCCATGTGTTCCCGTATTTTCTTTTCATATCCGTTGCCCGAAGGTCTGTAAAACTCTTTTCCGCTCAATTCATAAGGAAGATACTGCTGTTCCACATAATGGTTCGGATAATCATGGGCATATTTATAACCCACCCCCCGTCCCAGCTTCTTTGCCCCTTTATAATGGGAGTCCTGCAAATGCACCGGAACCGGAAGATTCCCTGTTTCTTCCACTATTTTTGCAGCCTTTCCGATCGCTTCCACAGCCGCGTTGCTTTTCGGCGCGCAAGCCACATATGCGGCCGCCTGGGCCAGAATGATCTGTGCCTCCGGCATTCCTATCCTTTCCGCTGCCAGGGACGCGCTGACCGCCACCTGCAGAGCTGCCGGATCCGCATTTCCCACATCCTCCGATGCACAGATCATAATCCGCCTTGCAACAAAAGTAACGCTTTCACCCGCATACAACATACGGGCCAGATAGTAAACAGCCGCATCAGGATCCGATCCCCTCATGCTTTTTATAAATGCAGATATGGTATCATAATGGTTATCACCCGTTTTATCATAGCGCATCACCCGTTTCTGAATACATTCCTGTGCTACTTCCACCGTAATATGTATCTTGCCGTCTTCGCTCCGCTCCGTCGTCATAATGCCAAGTTCCACCGCATTCAAGGCATGTCTCGCATCCCCTCCTGACAAATCCGCCAGAAAATCCAGCGCGTCTTCATCAATCTCCGCCCCATATGCTCCCATCCCTCTTTCTTCATCATATACCGCCCGCTTTAACAGCGTCCGTATATCCTCCATGGCCAAAGGCTTCAGCTCAAATACCACGGATCGGGAAATCAAGGCTCCATTCACTTCAAAATAAGGGTTTTCCGTAGTCGCTCCGACCAGTATGACCGTGCCATCCTCCACAAAAGGCAGCAAATAATCCTGTTGTCCTTTATTAAACCGGTGGATTTCATCGATAAACAATATTGTCTTTTTCCCATACATGCCCTGCATTTCTTTCGCTTTTTCCACCACCGCTTCCATGTCTTTCTTTCCGGCAACCGTAGCATTGATTTGCGTAAATTCCGCACTGGTGGTGTTGGCAATCACTTTGGCCAGCGTAGTCTTCCCCGTTCCCGGAGGCCCATATAAAATAATGGAGCTTAATTTATCCGCCTGAATCGCCCGGTAAAGCAGCTTATCTTTCCCGATGATATGCTGCTGTCCCACCACCTCGTCCAATGTCCTCGGACGCAGCCTGGCCGCCAGGGGAGATTCTTTTTCCATATTTGTATTCCTCATATACTCAAACAAATCCATATCTTCCCTCTCCTGTTCTTCTCTCTTTCCCGCAAATCCTTACCATGCCCGCATCTTCCTCCGAATCCCCTATCGCATAGGTTTCTTCCGGCGCAATCCCCAGCCATTCGCATAATACCAGTATCCCTCCGGCTTTATCCGCCTTTGCATCAACAATTTGCAGACAATTACCCTCCGCAAAACACCGTACTCCGTTTCCGGCCGTATCTGCCAGGGCGGCCAATACCTCATCCCTTTCTTTCTTCTCCCACGGTTTATGGACGGAACGGAGCAAAGTAGCTTTATACACTTTCCCATTCTTCTTGTAAGTGAAAAGCCGGCATGAAAAATTTTTTTCCAAAGACTCCAATACTCGTACCACGGAATCGTCTAAAAAAAGAAACTTCTCTTTCTTTTCTCCGTTCCTTTCCAGAACAACGTGTGCCCCGCCAGCAAAAACTCCGCCGCTGAAAAAACGGCATATTTCTTTACAACGTCTTATTCCGTCCTCAAACGGCAGTGTCGTCGCAAAAAAAAGAAACGAGCCATCCCGGAAAAGCCCTTCCAGACCTGCCGCAACTGCTTCTTTTTCCGGAATAAGAGTTCCTTGTATATCCAAAAAAACGGCCTTAGGCCTCCTCGGTATACGGAACAGGGGATAAGAGCCAAACAGCATCCGGTTCCATTCCTCCTCCCGTCCGCCATAAGCAAGATAACAGGTACAACGTTTTCTTTTGCACTTCGGTTCCTGAGCAAAATCCCAAACCTGCTTCTCCCCATCTCTTTCCTGAACTTCGGCAAAAGATTTCTCCGCCCTTTGGCAAATTCCTTCCCATCTTTCATCCAATACCTGGCCGATATTGCACAGGCGAAGCCGCCCATCCCCTTCCACAAAAAGCCGTTCCCTGCAATGGGTTTCTTCCGCAGGAGGCGGCGTCAATTCCCTTAAAAAATAAGGATCAATTCTGAGGCATGCTTCGATTTCTTCCTCCGTATAAGGCCGTCCCAACCCATCCATTCTGTTAAGCCAAAGGTATATTTCTTTTGGCAGTTCCTTGCGAAGCTCCTGTAAAAGCTTCAAATTTTCCGGCACACCTACTGCCCCCGCGCTAAGTAATATCCCCCTGTCCTTCATCTGTCCGCACTTTTTTGCAAATTCCAAAACGGTTGTCATCTCCGGATGAAAAGTTGCCCACAGCCTCAGCTTTTCCGGAATTCCTCCCGCTGCCGTAAAAATCCCCAATGATTTCTCTGCCGAAAAGCTGAAGTTCGTCTGCGCTCCCACCGCTTCTATCCACGGAAGGGCGCTGATATGCGCCAGCCCTTCCCAATACCACGGATGAATCAACGCTTCCCCGTAAGGCGTTATCATCAGGGCTCCCACGCCCATTTCTCCGCTTCCCTTTTTGAAAGTACGGATAAAAATATCCCATTGTTCCCTGTCTTTTCTAAGTTCCTTGTCCGACAAAGGTTTCTTGGAAAAAGGGCAATAAGAACAATGATAGTTGCAGCTTTTCAGGCTGCCCCTATAGAGTACCGTGCGACCGTCCATACATTTCCTCCCATTCTTCCATCGCCCTTTGTATCCCGGGGGAAATCAGCCGGGGGCCTAAAAAATCAGAAAGGCCAAGTCCTGTCTGCGTCAAAGCAAGGAACTTTCCTCCGCCTTTCTCTTGCACCTTTTTTTCCTGACTGCCATTCCATCGAATCCATCCCTGTTCCATCCAGTCTTGTAAAACAGGAAAGTCTTCCATGAGCCCGCTTCCAAAACAGCTCTCATACTTTTGGATATCCACCCCCGGATATATCAGTAAATGCCGGATCAGATAACGGCGTTTTATTTCTTCTTCAGACAGCAGGATCCCATGCCTTACATCGGTAAAATCCACCGTATTTTCATACTCCTCCAGCCGTTTGAGACATTCTTTCCCGGTAATGGCATACGGGCTGCAAAAATGAAGTTTCCCTACGTAACTTCTTCCTCCGCACCCCAAAGCGAGAGAAGTTCCCATACCGCATTCGGAAAATTCCCTTTTTCCGCCCCGCCGTACAAACCGCCGCATAGAATCCTGGCGGAAGCCTTCTCCCCGCAGGAAGCCGCTGGCTTCCCGGTATTGTAAATAAGCGGCTTCCGCATCCGGCACCACTCCGGCGCGCTCCATGCGGACGCCATGCTTCACATACAAGGGATACAAAAAGATTTCGTCCGGCGCAAAAGTAAGGGCTTCTTTCAGGGAAGCAAGCAGACTTGTTACCGTCTGCCCGGGAACCCCGTAAATAAAATCCACATTGACACAGGGAAAACCATAAGTCTTTATCAGTCCCAACGCCTCTCTGGCCTGCTTCGCTCCATGCCGTCTGCCCAGAACCGAAAGTTCCTGATCCGAAAAGCTTTGGATCCCCATGCTCACCCTTGTCACGCCTTCCCGCACCAAAATCTCCAATTTCTTCCGGTTTGTCTGATTGGGCGCGGTCTCTATCACGATTTCCCTGTCTTTTTTCAGATAAAAATATTTCTTTAGGCAATCGAAAACACGCTCCATCTGCCCTTCCCCGAGCAAAAGCGGCGTACCTCCTCCAATCGTAAGTTCCGAAAATTCCGCGGCATAAGGGGCCAATAACTTTTCGTATTGCGCACATTGCCTCTCCACCGCATCCAAATATCGGCGGATGGACTCCTCCCCCTGACCGGTCACTGAAAATAAATTGCAATAACCGCATTTCTCCTGGCAAAACGGGATATGAAGATATAACCCATGTCCTTTTCCGGCCAAAAGCGGGGCATATTCCTTCAAGGAAACCCCGGATAAAGGACGGTATGCTGTTTTATGAGGATAACTATACATATATTGTTGATATGGATTCATTCGGACACCTCCCCGGACAGCCAAACCACATAGCATAGTATAACATTGACCTCCGCCATTTCCGACTTAATCGTCCTCGAACTGACCGCCAGCTTTTTCCCTAATTCATCCGCCGTCAACGGATCATCGCTTCCTGCCAGTTGATAGATGATATTATCGACCCTCACTTTCATCCGTTTCCCCCATCATATGCATCAGGCATTCTTTCATGTTGGCAAAACCTCTTTTGGCATATTGCTTTAAGCCGTCACAGCCACTTGTAATATAATACCCGTGATACGCCCTAATCATAGATAAGTCGTTGAGCGCATCGCCTATAACAGCGATTTGATCCGGGCGGTAATATTTCTCAATCCACCGCACCCCCGTCTCCTTGCTGACTCCATATGCCGTCACATCGATGACATCCTTATTGCAGTGGAACGATAAGCACCCGTCAAATAACCGGGCAAGTTCCTCTGCCAGCAATTCCGCCGCCTGGCCGGATTCATTTTTAATAAAAAAGGAAATCACTGTCATCTGCCGGAAAGCTTCCTCCGTCAACGATTCTACCCGCATGTTCTTTCTTTCCGAATCGCTGATATTCTGCCCATTGTCATATAAAATACCCGACGCTTCCAAACCGGCCGCTCCGAAGCAGACAACTTTTTTCTCTTTCATGACATCCGCCAGCTGCGCGGCAGTCTCATGGCTGATTTCACGAACATAGAGCAGTTGCGAATCCCGGCTCCATATCACGCTTCCATTCTGAGCAATCAAAAAATCTATCTCGATTCCATACTTCTTAAGCTCCAGATCTATCATGCCCTTGGAACGTCCTGTAACGATTCCGAACAGATTGCCTCTTTCCCTGAATTCGTCAATCGCTTCTTTGTCTCTCTTTTCTACCGTCGGCTCTTTTTCTTTATCGGAATATTGTTTTAATGTTCCATCGTAATCAGATGCTAAAAGTTGCATGGTTATTATCCTTTCTGGTTTTGCAACCGGTTATTTATAAGAAAAAATGTTTATACGGGATGGTATCTACTGCGGGATGGCGGATACCGTGGAATTGGCAGCCATCTTCTCCGTAGCAGGTTCCGTGGTCCGAACAACAGATAACAAAAGTATCCCCCCGCCGTTCTTTCCATCCATCGAACAGTCTTCCCAGTTCGCCGTCCACATAGCGCAAAGCCGCCGCATGGCTCGCCATATCGTCATGGGATGCACCATCCAAATAGAAATAATTGGGATAATGGATGGCGTCCACGTTTAAATAGAGGAAAATATGTGTTTCTTTTTCCGCAGCCTTCATCTTTTTCAGAATAAAATCCACCTGATTTTTCGTACTGTCTTTTATCGGGCAGCCAAAGGAAGGGTTCCAGTAGCTCTTTTTGAAAAAGCCAGGGAATACCTTTCCAATATCCGAACGTTTGTCAAAAAAAGAAACGCCTCCTACGCACCATGTGTCATAGCCATCCTTCGCCAGCCCTTCCATAATCGTACTGCCGGAAAATCCGTAGGCCCCTTCGGGCGTCTTCTTTCCAAGGCCGATAGCTTTGGGGAAAAATAGCATTTCCCGATCTGCCAAATTTTTAGCGTCATATCGGCAAGGCAAAAACCCCGCAAACATGGCGTGATGGGAAGGATAAGTAAAATTGCCCGGCGCCTGGCATTTTTCCCATAAGCCATACCTGTTTAATACCGGAGTACTTCCGGCCTTTTCCTCCTGCACCGCCACATCATAGCGCAGCGTATCCAGGCAGACAAACAAAATATCGCAGCTTCCCACCACTCGATTCATATCCACCGAAGGTTTCTTCCGCTCTTTGCCTGAAAGAAACAAACGGAAGGGGACCTCTTTTTCCGTTATCTTTTCTGTCGTTCTTTCCGTATTTTCTTTCATATTGGTTCTCCTTTATTGACATTCCGCGCATTGCCGCAATTTTCTTTCCAGCAGCACCCGGCTTACTTCCCGCCCCCGGAAATCCATTGCTTCATGATTTCCGCCTGATGGCCGTAAATTATATTTTGATGGTAAATATCCTGGTAAACCAAATCCCCCTGGGCATTCATCTCAATAATCCTCGGCTTTAGGCTTCCTTTTTCCAGCAGAATATCGATCCCCGCACTTCTAAGCCCTGTAAAGCATCCCATAGCTTTTCTGCATATCTCCCCCACTGAGTCCAGTACCGGAGCCGGAAGCCCCAGCATTCCCGCCTCCATCGGATGGTTATTCAGATGCAGATTGGTAATCGGCCCTTTAGAAAGCCTGGCCAAAAGAAAATCCACTTCATTTTCCTGCACCACTGCCCGTAAATCATAAGAATATCCCTCATATTCCTCCTTCGCATACCACCGTTCCACAATACAGTCCAGACTAAGAAGCCTGTTCAGCAAAGACACTGTCTCTCCCGGCTTCGAAAAACGGCGGAGCCGTTTTGTATTCACAAGGCCGATGCTCTCCTGTTCCAGCGAACAGGTATAAAGCATCATCCGCCCGGTACGGGGCTGCCAGCGGAAAGCCGATACCCCTGCTGCCCCGGAACCGTTTACCGGTTTAATAAAAACTTGATGGATGCCACACCTTTCCATCATTTCCAAAAGCGTTTCAACTGACAGGCGGTTCGGCGCCTCCTCTTCCGCCGCTTCCAGGCTTTCCGTCACCGGAAGCCCGTTCTGCTTCAACTTCTTTTTGCAAGCCCTCTTATCCAACAGTTCTGCGATCGCCAAAGGGTGATTAAAATATTCTATCTTACAAGCATCGGCCGCTTTTGCCAATTTGTCCAATTTCTTTTTATAATCGTCTGTCAGACTGTCCAGTTCTTCCAAGGAACAGCTTTTCCAAAGCGGCGGGTCAATTTTTAGAAACAATTCCGTTTCTGTCAAACTTTCCCACTGCCTTTCCCAATCATTCCAATCGGCAAAGCAAATAGGCAGACCTGCCTTTTTTGCCGCCTGCCTAAAATAATCGGTTCGCTTTGTATCCGCATTCCCCAGAAGCGCTGTCTTCCTCATTCCGTCAGCATGGCATTCATATAGATTTCGCCCTTGTATTCATCCGGTTCATTCTTCTCGGATACGTCTACTTCCATGGGCATCCCCTCTAATTTTCCTGCCATATCATCGGTCAAATAATGATAATGGACATCCAGTTTCTTTATATTCGGATAAGAAGGAAGTTTCTCCAATAACAACGCTCCCCCCTTATCGGTCAAAGTACCGTTGGACAAATCCAGCGTATGAATCCGCCCCATAAATTTGCTCTCTAACACTGTCTTTGCGATATCATCCTGTATCTCGCTGTCCACGATACCCAAATAAGTAAGATCGGGGAAATCCGCTTTTTCCAGCAGTTCTTTTATCGTATCCACGTCCCCGTCAAATCCATAATCTTCAATCCCGATATAAAGCAGCAGCTTTTTCAAATGGGGAAGCTTCGCCTCCTGAACGGAGCGGATCACCGACACCGGAAGTCCGCCGCAGATAATCGTCAGCGATTCCAGCCCTTCATGGCAGATTTCTCCTAATTCCAAATCCGTACTGCCTTTGATTGTCAATGCTTTCAGCTGCGGCATAGCTGCCCAAAGCTTGCTGTAATTTCCTTGTATGATCCACGATACTTCGCATTCCTCATAATCCATATCGCCGATAAAAAGTTCCTCAATATGGGAAAACTTTTCCTTATTCTCCGTGATCCCGTCCAGGATCTCCTGACAGCTGTCCTCCCAAGTATCTCCCCAATCGCCGATAACCAGCCCGGTCAGCCCGGGGAAATCAGGATCTGCCAAAATATCCTCCACCATGCTGTCCGTTCCTTTGCCTTGCTCTTCGTACTCCTCATAGCTATAGGCATATTTTTTTGTTTTTTTGTCGTTTTCCAGTCCTTCTTTCATTTTTTTCTCATTCCTTCGCGCTTTTTTAATTTATTCTTATTTTATCATATCAGATAGTACAAGTAAATTTATTTTATTTGTCCGGTTCATCCACATCCCCCAGCAGTTCAATCACTTCCGCCTCAGTCATATAAGCAACATCTGTGATTTTATTATTTGTATCGCGGACAATTTTGATATTGACTGTTCCTTTTGGGTTCATATTCAGCGTATAAAAGGATTGGTTGGGGCGGAGGTCTAAAAAGATATTGACAAGCTGTCCTTGGTAATAATAATCCTTTCCATCCATTGCAACGCCCACAGCCTGGTATTCCGCCGCCTGAGCTTCGGCCCATTCTTTCTCCTGCTTTTCTTTCAGTTCGTCAAATTCCCCGCCCCGGTTCAGCTTATCAAACAAAATGGATTGAAATGCCCGGTTTCCATCTTCCAAAGCCCTGTCCAGCCAAAGTTCCAGCTCCGCATCATCCATGCAATCCGTCAAAATAGAGAAAAACGCCATATCTCCAGCGGCATATACTTTTTCAGCAAAGTCGGTAAACAGAGAAGAATTTTCGTCAAGTCCCCGCACAGCGACAGAAAAAAACGAACAGTCCCCATCTGTATAGAGCCTTTCAAGCCATTTCTTTTGAATGTTTTCATCCAGCCGGGGAAAAGTGATTTCAAACAGCGGCAAACTGTCGGCCTGATAGTACTGCTCCGCCTGAACCGCATAATCCTTGCCGCTTGTGCCTGTGTTCCCTTGTGCGGGAATTTTATCCACAGCCATCTGAGCCTTGTCTGCTGTGTGGTCAACTGCTGCGGCAACAGGGTAAACGCCGACAAAAGCCGCCCCAAATACCACGCACAGCGTCAGCACACCGGTCAAAAAGCGTATCGCCGTCGACTTTCTCTTAAAATTCATGATTGCCTTTATCCTCTCTTTCAATAGTTTTTTATTTCCGCTTAAAGTAACTGTTCCGAGATTTTCCTTGTATCTTCCAACTCCCGCCATAGCGTCAAGCAAGGTTTTTCCATAGTCCTGCACGCTGCCGCTCTCCATTTTAGCAAGAACTGCCTCATCACAGGAAAACTCACAAGCCTTTGTAATTTCCCGGCTCATAAGATGAACCAGCGGATTAAACCAATGCAGGCAGACGGTAACTTGAACCAGCCATTTATAGAACATATCCCGCCGCTTATAGTGCGCTAGTTCATGCAGGATGATATAGCGCAGATCCTTTTCAGGAATATCCGCGCCGGGCAGTACAATACATGGATGGAAAAATCCAATCAACAATGGGGAAGAAACCAATGGATTGACACATAATTCCATCGGCTTTTTAATGCCCGACTGCTCCGCAACAATAGAAAGCTGGTCTAACCGCCCAATATCGGAAACCGGGGTTAATCCAGCTTTGATATAGCGTATAAAGTCCTGGTAGATTGTTATTTTCCGTATCAGTAAACCCAGCGCAACCACCAGCCAAACCAGCCAAATATAATTTATCAGCATCGTCCCAATATCTTGAACTAGGCGGGCAGCCGCTGCATCATCTGACGGACTGCTCACAGTTTTATTGCGCTGTTCCACCCCAACAGCCGAAGTAAGATTGCCTCCTGAAGCGTTTAGCGGGAACTGAAGCTGCGGCGGTAAAAGAGCCGCCTGGGATATTGCCTGATCGACAGCCTGATACGCCTTCCCCATCAGGCTTACTTCCGACCCAAACGGGAGCAGCAGCCGCAAAACAACAACAATCCAAATATAATACTGCCATTGCCGACTGATTTTGTCTTTCAAAAGTCGTTCTCCCAATAGCAGAACCAGAATAAGCAATCCGCCGGAAGCTGACATGGACAGGAAGGTTTTCAAAACTTCGTTCATTATTGTCCTTCCCCTTTCTCCAGCAGCTTTTTCAATTCCTCATATTCCTCGTCTGCCAGCAGGTCGCCTAAAATCAAATTGGAAACCAGTCCTTTTACGCTTCCCTCATAAATCTTATCCAGAAAATTTTTCGTCTGCGCTGTCTGGTATTCCGTTTCAGAAATGAGCGTGGTATATTCGTTACGGCGGCCAATTTTCCTGGCACTCAAAAAGCCCTTGTTCATCAGCCGTGACAACAGTACAATCAGGGTATTCTTTTGACACGGCTTGCCCTTTGCCGCCAGCCCGTCCATGATATAGGGGAACAGGGACACCTCCTCCGGGTTTCCCCACACAATTTTCATAATTTCAAGTTCGGCATCAGAAAGTTGCTGTATCACGGGTTTAACCTCCTCAATGTATAACATGGTGTTGACAACAGAAATATAACACACTGTCATCCTTTTGTCAATCCCACTTTTGCCGGAGAAGCCAGTAAAGATAATATTGTTTTCTCATCCCCTCCTTAATCCAGCATCCGTCAATCAAATAGAATCTCATCCACCGTCACGAATTCATACCCTTCCTTCTGCAGTTCATCCACTACTTCCAGTGCAGCCGTCACTGTGGATGGATAATAATCGTGCATCAAAATAATATCATTTTCCCCCACTTTGGATATGATTTTCTGTTCAATGCGTTCCACATTTGTCGAACACCAGTCCAGCGGATCTATCGTCCAAAATATGGGAAACATGTTCAATTCCGTTTCGAAAGATTTGTCCCAGCTTCCATAGGGAGGACGCACATAAATAACCTCCTCGCCGGTAATGCCCGTTATGATCTCATTTGTTTTGATCAGCTCCTCCTTAAAAACTTCCTTATTCCCCGATCTCAGCTGGATATGGCTATAAGTATGATTGCCGATGAGATGGCCCTCCTCACTCATCCTCTTAATCACCTCCGGATGCAGTTCTGCATGCGCGCCCGTCACAAAAAACGTGGCTTTTACCCCACGTTTTTTCAAACCGTCCAGCAACTGCTCCGTATAATAAGGATGGGGGCCGTCGTCAAAAGTCAATGCAATCTTCTTTTCCCCGGATTCCTCTAATGTCTTGCCAAAAACCGGAAATCCTCCCTTCTCCCGATAGCCGATCACACAAACGGCCGCCAGCAAAAACAGCAAAATAATACAGGATAATATTCTTTTTTTCCAATTCATACTGCGGACTCTCTTTTTTACCTTATCCCATATATATGCAAAGCCAATGCTTCCTTATTCCTGCTGCTTTTTATATAATTTCAGATAAACTTTTCCTTCTTCTTTTCGTATTTCGGCCTTATCAATCATCATACCGACCAACAATAATTGTTCCGTGTCTTCCGGTTCTCCCGAACCTGCCAATTCCCAATAAACATCTTTCATCCCGTCGTTTTTCGGGCAATTCAGATCCTTCTCCATCTGTTCCAATTTATATTCATTTTCCGGCCGGTAATTCGCCTGAAAATCAATGACCACATTTTTTCCATCCTCTTCGATTCCTGACCGAATCTTGTCCGCTCCCAGGGCAAAGAAAAATAAAGTAAGTTCCTCTACTATTCTCGCTATTTTTTTCCTCTCGTGAATCATTTATTTTTCCTTCTCCTTTTCTGATTTTCTTCCCCTTAAATATTTCATAACGCTTTCCGTTATGGGTACCATAATCACCGCCACCCAACCGGCGCTGAATCCATTGTTATACAAATTCAGGCCGCCGTACATCTGGCCGGTACACATCACCACCGCTGCATGGAGAAACCCGGCGACTATGCCCGCCAACGGACCGAACTGTCCGGCGATCGGTGACAGCCCTGCGGAAAAAATTGCCGCCAGCTGGATACCTGGCGTATCCGGCGAAAATATGGTAAACAGTGTGGATATGTATACGCCCGCCAGTACGGGAAGATAATTTTTGATATGTACGCCAAACGCTGAAAATCCGAAAACCGCCAGTATAGCCCCTACCACCGGCCCCGAAAAATCACCGCCCGTCAATATGATATAGATTTCACAGAAAATACCTACCAGGCCCATATTCATAAGCGTCGGCCCCACTCCATCCATAAGGACAAAGTCGGTGACTGTCCGCCCGGAATGTTTCATAATCTTCCCTATGCTGTCCGCCTTTTTTCCGCTCATCATAAAGCCCAATAAGACCGTAATGAAAAAATAAAAAAATAAGCCGGCTCCGATCTTAACGCTCTGTCCGCTTTTCCATATCATCACCGAATCGCTTTCCATTCCAAAGGCGCGCAAAAGGCTCACCATAATAAAAGCCAGTATTCCGCCGGAAAAACCTACATTAAACAGATTATACCCCATGTGCATAGACGCCGTATGTATGGACAGGGGAGGCAATATAAATCCTATAGCGATTCCGATCACCGCCGCCAGCACAAGATTGACCGGACGGCTGAAAGGAAACAAAAATACCAATTCCGTAATCAAAGGCGCAAGGCAGGTGCCAAACAGCGCCGTATAAATATAACGGTTCAGCTTTGTCTTGTGCAATCTGGCATACAAAGCCGTACCCAGAATGACCGGCAGGATATTGACCGGATTCTTTCCCCACAGCCCGTATCCTGCGTTCATAAACAATGCCGCCACTGTCAGCCCGGTGAAAGGGATTTTCTCGGTAATAATAAAGAAAATACTGATTCCCATGACAAGGGCGGCATTTAAAAATGCCGCTCCATAACCGGCCAGTTCAAAATAATCCGTGATCAGCGCATCTCTGGATACGATGATCAGCCAGATTCCTTCCGCCAGCCTGGTAAAATTTCCGATAAACACTGCAACTCCGAAAAGCAAAATCATGGAAAAGATACTGAAAAGTTTCAACTCTTTCCCCGAGATACGTTTCAGCCATTTTTCCATCGCTCCTCCTCCCTGGTCAACCCTCTTTCAACACTCTTGCATCAAAGCGGCACACATCGCTTCCGTTCGCCCAACAGTCTATTTCCGTCACTACATACTCCTTTTGCGTGTATGCTTTTAATATGCCGGCAATAAATCCTTCGTCATAATTACATACCGTTTCTCCTGAGTCAGGAAAACCGGAACAATCCAAATCTTCTCCCACCGTCAATACCGCATGCCCTGTCTGTACATCGAATTTTTCCACCCGCAGCATACCGACTTTATAATCCAGCAATTTCTGCTGAAGCTGCCCTAAAAAGTCATTCAGCATCAAACTGCCGTCCAAATTTCTTTGATAAAATTCCCTGCCGGCTTTCTCTCCGGCAGTTCGGAATATTTGAATCATGCGCTCTTTCCCAACCATCTCAATCAAAGTATCCCTGATCGAATACTCAAACATCCTGTAAAAAGCTACCGGCATCTCTTCGCCAAGCTTTCTTCTTCCCTCTTCAATACTGAAAATTGCATCCCACATCAGAAATTCCTTTTCTTCTCCGCTTCCATTTTTTCCCATATTGATTCCTGCCATTTCATATACTATTATATCATATATCGCCTTGCTGAATATCAAAATTCATATAATCTACATATATTTTATCGAATTCCGGTTCTTCCGCCAGCTGGAATGCCTCTACCTTTCCGGCAAAACTCTCCAGCCCGTCCAAAATATCCAAATCCAAAATATTTTCTTTTCCGCCGTTCTTCTTTGCCCTTTCCCTTTCTAATAAGCGTATGCCAGCAAGGGAAGTATTCCCTACTGCCTCCGCCTTTTCCATCCATTCCAACGGTATCAGGCCGATTCCTGCCGCCGCCTTTTTATCGAGATAAAAGCCAAATCCCCCGGCTATGTATACCTTTTCTATCTCTTCATATCTCTCAATATCCAGATGTTTCATTAAAAAATGGATTCCGGCCCGTACGGCGGCTTTCGCCATTTGAATATCCCGGACATCCTCTTGAAAAATCCGCGCTCTGATGCCCGATGTCACTTCTGGCATCAGCTTCATTTCGATTCCAGTTTCAAAATACGGTTCCATCATCAAACCCGTCTCGTCGATGATTCCCCGTTCCAAAAGAGAGGCCACGGCAGATATCCGTTCCGTTCCACTCATCCCTCCCGCTCCTCTTCCTTCAAAAGCGGGTCCTGCCGCGGCTGCCGTAGCCGCTGCTTGGTTTCCGTTGCCCATGACCATCTCCGCATTCGTTCCCAGATCCAAAAACAGCCATTTTTCACTTTTTTCCTGCTGGCAAAGGCCGCAAGCGTATAACCCGGAAACAATATCTCCACCCACAAATGCCGAGATCCCGGGTACCAGTATGGTTGGCACTCCCAGCCAATTTGTTCCGTCTCTTTTTATATTCATCGGTATAAATGGGCTTTTTCCCAATGATTCCACCGGATATCCCATAAACAAATGCCCCATCACCGTATTGGCCGACAAAAATATATGTTCCAGCCTACAGGTTCCATCATTCTCCACATTTTCTGTCATTTTCTTTATTCCATCCGCCAGGACGTCTCTTACCAGCTTCCGAAGAATTTCCCCATTGCCTTCCATTCCCGCCCTTATCCTTGAAATCACATCCGTCCCGTAAATTTTTTGGGGATTCAGACAGGTAAACGTATCCAGAATATATCCTGATCCCGCTTCGAGCAACTGCATGGCTATCGTTGTGGTTCCTATATCCGCTACTGCCACTGTCTTCCTATCGTTCTTCCTGTTATGACTCCTCTTATCCGCTCCGCCTTCACTCTCCTCCGGCATATCCGGTGAGCTGGAAACCGTCAGTATATCCAACTGTCTTTCTTTGATAAATGCGGTTGTCACTTTGCAGTCTTTCAAAGGTTTTGCGGTACAGGCGAGCCGGTATCCGTCCCTTAATTGTTGCGGATGAAGCACTGCCCTGTCCGTCTGCGTGGGAAACGGCGCATATCCGCAAAACCTTACCAGGCATCTTCCGCACTTTCCCAGACCACCACAAAGGGAAGGCAAAGAAATTCCGCCCTCCCATAGTGTATGCAGCAATGTCTTGTTCCTGTCATGAAACAATTCTGTCCTTTTTTCTTCCACTTTTGATATCACTGTTACTTTGATCTGTTCAGACAAATTGGTTTTTCTCCTCGTCATAATGATAATTTATCAAAGCCAGCCTTTCTTCGATCATTTCCCTGCTGACCTCCATGTCCTCGCACATCTTTTCCAGGCTGCCGTAATAATCCCTCAGCTTCAGATTCGTATAGCTTAAAAGCATCACCGGATCTTTTGGAAGCATATATTCCACCCCTTTCGCCTAATTCCTTCTGGCTGTTCCCACCAACATCCCGTTTTGTACGGATATCTCTATCACATCCTTTGCTCTTACTTTATCGGCAAGTATCAGCTTCGCCGAAAGGGTTTCCACATATTTCTGTATATAGCGCTTCAACGGCCTTGCCCCGTATACCGGATCATAGGCGTTTTCCACAATGAATTTTTCCGCTTCCGGTAAAATCTCAATGCGAAGCTCCCTGTCCGCAAGCCGCCTGTTCAAATCTTCCACGATCAAATGGACAATGCCTCCGATATCTTCTTTTGTCAAAGGTTTAAAAAGTATCGTTTCATCCAGCCTGTTTAAAAATTCCGGACGGAAATGGGCGCGAAGTTCATTCATCACCAGTCCTTCCGCTTCACTGGCGATACTTCCGTCATCGCTGATTCCTTCCAGCAGATATCCGGCTCCGATATTCGAAGTCATGATCAGAATCGTATTTTTAAAATCCACCGTTCGTCCTTGGGAATCCGTAATCCGTCCATCGTCCAGCACTTGTAAAAGCACGTTGAATACATCGGGATGGGCCTTTTCTATTTCATCGAATAATACAACCGAATACGGTTTTCTTCTGACGGCTTCCGTCAGCTGTCCGCCCTCTTCGTAACCTACATATCCGGGAGGCGCTCCGATCAGCCGGGATACGGAATATTTTTCCATATATTCGCTCATGTCGATACGTACCATATTATTCTCATCGTCAAACAGAGAAGCTGCCAGCGCCTTAGCAAGCTCTGTTTTTCCAACTCCTGTAGGACCCAGGAAAAGGAAAGACCCGATCGGTTTTGCCGGATCTTTTATTCCGGCTTTGGAACGGATGATCGCCTCCGTCACTTTTGTAACGCCTTCTTCCTGCCCGATGACCCGTTTATGCAGTTCTTCGTCCAGATGCAGCGTTTTATTCCGTTCGCTTTCCGTCAGTTTTGCCACCGGAATACCTGTCCACCGGGAAATGATTTTTGCGATCTCCTCATCGCTGACACTCTCGTGAACTAAGGATAAATCTTCATTTTTTACCCTGTTTTCTTCTATTTCCAACTGTTTTTTCAAAGCGGGCAGTCTTCCATAACTCAGTTCTGCCGCCTTTTCCAGATTTCCTTCCCTTTGGGCAATCTGTATCTCGCCGTTTATGCTTTCGATCTGTTCCCTCAGCTTAGAAAGTTTTTCGACCGACGCTTTTTCATTATCCCATTGGGCTTTTCTGTTATTGAATTCTTCTTTCCATTCCGCTAACTCTTTTTGAAGAGAAGCCAGCCTTTCCTGGCTGAGTCTGTCATCTTCCTTTTTTAATGCCGCTTCTTCAATTTCCATCTGCATGATCTTGCGCTGCAGTTCATCCAATTCCGTAGGCATCGAATCCAGTTCCGTCTTTATAAGCGCACAGGCCTCATCCACCAGATCGATCGCCTTATCGGGCAGAAAACGATCCGAAATATAACGATGGGACAAAGCAGCCGCGCTCACTAAAGCGTTATCCATGATTTTTACGCCGTGGTATACTTCATACCGTTCTTTTAATCCCCTTAAAATGGAAATGGTATCTTCCACCGTAGGTTCTTCCACCATCACCGGCTGGAACCGGCGTTCCAATGCGGCGTCCTTTTCAATATACTGCCTGTATTCATCCAAAGTGGTAGCGCCGATGCAATGCAGCTCCCCTCTTGCCAGCATAGGCTTAAGCATATTGCCCGCATCCAATGCACCGTCCGTCTTGCCGGCTCCTACGATTGTATGAAGCTCATCAATAAATAGAATAATCTGCCCGTCGCTGTTTTTTACGTCTTCCAGCACGGCCTTCAAACGCTCTTCAAACTCACCCCTGTACTTCGCTCCCGCTACCAGCGCTCCCATATCCAGAGCGAATATCTTTTTATCCTTTAATCCCTGCGGCACGTCCCCCCGTACAATACGCTGGGCCAGCCCTTCTACTACCGCTGTTTTTCCGACGCCCGGTTCTCCGATGAGAACAGGATTGTTTTTCGTCTTTCTGGAAAGAATACGAATAATATTACGTATCTCGCTATCCCTGCCAATCACAGGATCCAGCTTCTGATTTCTTGCTTTCTCCACCAGTTCCTGCCCATATTTCTCCAGGGTGTCATACGTAGCCTCCGGATTATCGGAAGTCACTCTCTGGTTTCCTCTGACTGTGGAAAGCGCCTGAAGGAAACGCTCTCTTGTGATCCCGTATTCACGGAATATTTCTTTTATTTCTTTATTAGGATGCTTTAACATGGAAAGGAACAGATGCTCCACGGAAACATATTCGTCTCCCAGCTGCTTTGCTTCGTCTTCCGCCGCGATCAATATTTGGTTTAAGTCTTTTCCTACATAAACCCTTCCTCCCTGCACTTTCACACGCTTCTGCAGCGCCGCTTCCGCACGGTTCAGAAAATGTTCCTTTTGAATCTCCATTTTTTCAATCAATTTCAAAATCAGGCTGTCTTCAACGGTTAAAAGACTGTACAGGAGATGCTCCTGCTCTATTTCCTGATTGCCATACTCATAGGCGAGCTTCTCGCACTGTTCCACCGCCTGCATGGATTTTTGGGTAAATTTTGATATATTCATAAGCACTCCTCTCTGCCGTCTTGTTTGTAGTATATCCGGCTTCCTTTTACTTATTATCTTTCTTTTGTTCTATATGAACTATAACACTGATTACTAGCAGAGTCAATAGGTGAGTGCTAATTATTTTGGTTATTTTTTGCAACCCAGTGTTTATGTGGGTTTACGGGTTCTGAAATTTCTGAAAAATGTCCAATAATAAGGGCTGTACCCTACTCATACCCCATTTGTGAAAAATTGGGGGTATGGCTTCGTCTCTGATTTCATCAGATAACGATTTCTTCTCGCTCATCGTCATCCTGAATATTTAATATGGCTTTCATCAAGTATTCTAAGGTCTGTGGAGTAATAAAAACCTGAAATCGATAAATTACCATTTTAATCATATACTTTTCAGATCATTTATTGTTTTACCTCTCAAATAAACTGCAAATATTTATACAAAACTGGTAATTATCATTGATAGCAAGCTCTTAATCTTTTCCATCTCCAATAATAATTCTATTTTATCATCTTATTTATATATATGGGAATTACTATTTTTTACTATCTGATTGATATTCACACCTATTTTGTTTGTCTCATTCCGCATTCGCATCAGTCCTAATTTTATTTTTCTACTCCTCAAATGCTCCAACTGGTTCAGGCGCAAATAGCGGATATATTTAATTTCATTCATATCTTTCTCCTTGGAACATTCCATTAAAAGTTTTGCTGTCTCTTGTGTCACTTTACAATGCTTCCGTATCACGTTTTCGTCTTTTGTTCCTGACATAGTCAATGCCAATCTTATAAAGCTGTTCCTCAATCTTCTTCACCTTTCCTCTGATTTTCTCAAAAAAAATAAGGACTACCCAAGCACGTATACTTGAATAACCCTTACTCCACATTGAAATCACTACATTAGATAATTAAATCCTTATTCCTTTTCCCCTATGAGGATGACTTTTCGCATAGGCAGACGCTTCCTCGCTGACCTGATTCAAACCCATTATACCAAAATATTTCTTTTCTTGGGAATCACTATAAATTTTGTCGGCAACTACGCCTATGGAACTTTCACCGCAGGACACTGATATGCCCGTCATACAAAACAAAAAGGACTGAAAAATCAATCCTTTTATACTGTCTTATTTTATTTGTCGCAATTCCATCATGCAGCACTGCTATAATTTACAATAGAAATTTCCTGTGTAAACTGTCTCGCCTGTTCCGTGATCTGTTCCAGCCTTTTAATAACATCCCCTGTATAGATAATCTCGTTACATTCTGTACATTTATAGCAAGGAACATTCCGCACAATTAAAAGGCAATTTCCCAAATCTGTTACACTTGTTGTATATCCCTTTTCCGCTTTTGCACCACATTCCATACATACCATGATTAGCTCCCCTTTCTCGTCTTAAAATCATTTTCCCATATATCAGGATCGGGAAAATATGCAGTTATTAAATATATAAAATCTGTATCGAAACTTACTACAATATGAATATATTGTGAATTAACAGAAAATCCTAATATCAAACAGCTTGGTAATGGCTTATCGTCTTCATATTGCTTGATAATCTCACCTGTATCAATACCGTTTATAATGTCATCAACATTTATATTCCGTTCATATAAACGGATTCTAGCGTGTTCCGTTATTGCTATGTTGCCAAGCTGATTTAATGCCTTCAACTGTTCTATTGTTATCATTTTACACCAACTTTTCCATTGATATTTTTATTATAACAGATTACTCAATCTTTTAAAACCCTTTTATTACCTATGTTTGATGAAGCCTCATAAAAACAGCAAGGTACCGAAAAGTGCCATTTTACGGGCTTTACAAAACCTGATAAAGTAAGATCATCACGTCTCCCAGAGTCAATGGGTGAGTGCTAAAACTTTTATTAAAATTTTCGTAACAGCTATAAAAACCACTCCTAATATAAATGTCAATAATGTATACAAAACTGCAAGGATGAAGTCGTTTGCATGGATATGTACGATCAGTTTAACGACCTGATTCCGAATCATATCTTCTGTCAGGTAAATTCCGAAAACCGTATCTCCCACAACAAGGATTGCCTTTTCCAGTCTGGCAGAATACCGATGCCCTGCATCTATGCTTTTTATGAAGCCGAATATCCCAAAACTGATCATTGACGTTAAACATTGTATGGCATCCATGAAACTTCCATTCAAATCCACATGCTTCGCAAAGATCAGACATGCAGACACGATCACACATAATGGCAAAATTGCCATTAAGCTATATTTTAATGCGTTTTTTCTATAATCATGACAGGGCTCTTTATCAATCCAGTATCCCAACAAAGGATAAAGAAAAACTGACGGCAGAAGAAATATACTGCTATTGATGAAACAACCGGAAAAATACCCGAACATAGTAAGTACACTGCTTACACAACTAAGACCAAATAAATACCTGTAGTCCTGATCCTTCATCCCGGAAACTATCTTCCGAAGCAAAGGAAGCAAGAGTAAAAATCCCAGATACAGATACAAATACCAATAGGTTTCCAGCTTTGGACTGCTGTAAATATTGTTCCACCAGCCCCTGACAGACAGCTCCGCCTTTCCCGTTCTGACATAACGGAAGTACTGTATGCTTCCCCAAAACAAAATAATTCCCACATACCTGACAATCCGCCTTGAGAACAGATACCTGTAATCCTCTTCCTTTCCAAGCAGCGTCGCCCCTGAGATCATCAGAAAAATAGGCACTGCCGTTTTGCAGACTGGTATCATCAGCACTGACAGATAGTAGGAACAAGCATCGGATGTATACTGGTATAAAGTAAAACCCAGCTCCCTTGTATGATTATAAATGACCAGTATGATCGCTATAATCCTTAAACATTCAATATATGTTTTTTTCATAAATTTAAAGTTTCCTATCTTTCATTCCATTTCATTTTCTTTCCGTCGCTTGCTTAGCATGCCTTCTATTACTCTTGCAGAATATCCCCCTGCTCTTGCTATCTTAGCCCTTTCACGCCTGTCAGGCTCATTTTTCGCAAGATCTGCAATAAACTCTGCACGATACAGTCTCATAGGACAGTCGATCTTATCCCCATGAAAATGCGTATACAGCTTGAGCATGGCATCCCGCCCAATCAGTTCAAACAGTTCCAGATAACTGTCATTTAAAGCCTCCGCCTCGTTCCCTTCCACATGAAAAGCCTAATAGACAATCTTGTCATTGATATGATTAAAATCAATGTTTACCACCTTCTCACCTCCTGTCAAAGCAAAGTATAGCAGTTACAAATGACATAAATCCAATCTCAAAGAGGCTATTATTTTGCATAACAAATTGCATGTATTTGATATAACATAAACTGCATACAATTTATGTTATATCAAATGCAAATTAATAAGGAGTATCCTGCCTATCCAGAATACTCCTTGTTAAACCATCCTCTATTATTCATTGTACAAAAATTTTATGAACCATTACCCATGCATCTTCTCCACAAACTCAGGAAGATCAAAATAGGTCTTTCTATTGCCCACAAACAAAGTACCGATCTCCTGTCCGTCCAAAATACGATGCAGAACCTTAATATCCTTACTGTTTGCGATTACCATATCGATATTGGAGCTGGTCGCGATCTTTGCCGCAACCAGTTTCGTATTCATTCCTCCTGTTCCCACATCGCTGCCGGTAGAAGGCTTGCCCATTTCCATCAGTTCTTCGCTCAGATCTTCCACTACATGGATAAACTCAGCATCTTTATTTTTCCTCGGATCGTCCGTATAAAGCCCGTCGATATCCGAAAGAAGAATCAGAAGATCTGCCCCCACCAAAGCGGCCACGATAGCGGAAAGGCTGTCATTATCCCCGAATTCGATCTCATAAGTAGCCACGGTATCGTTCTCATTTACAATAGGAACAACGCCCAGTTTAAACAGCTCGGAAAAGGTATTATGCGCATTATACCGGTTCAGATTATCCACTATGGTATTCTTCGTCATTAATATCTGTGCCGCCACCTGATTATATTCCGCAAAAATTTTCTGGTATATCATCATCAGCCTCGCCTGTCCCACCGCTGCACAGGCCTGTTTCTCGGCAATCGTTTTCTCTCCGGGCCGGCCGCAGTCTTTCATATGCACCGCCTTTTTTCCAACGGCGATCGCTCCTGAAGTCACCAGAACCACATCTTTCCCCTTATTGCGCATGTCGCATATTTCTCTGACAAGGACATCCAGTTTCGTATAATCCAAATCTCCCGTTTCCGGGTGCTGGAGGGAGGAAGAGCCAATCTTTACAACGATCCTCTTCTTATCCCTCAAACGATCTCTGAATTCCTCTCTTGTTTCCATCTGATCCATGTATATCAAAACACTCCTCTCTGTCCGTATTCTTCCAAAGCTTTATATTCCTTTGCAATCTGTTCTGCCGTCCGTATACCGTCCATAGCCGCCGACATGATACCTCCCGCATAGCCCGCTCCTTCTCCGCACGGGTACAGTCCTGCGATTTCCGACTGCCCTCCCTCATTCCTGTGAATGCGTACCGGGGATGATGTCCTGCTTTCTACCCCGGACAGAATCACTTCCTCCGCTGCAAAGCCTGGAATCTTCCTGTTAAAATGCTCCATCCCCTCCACAAAAGCAAGGTTCAGCGCATCGGGCATAATATTATGGACTTTGCCGAACTTCCATTTCCCCTTTATCTGAGGGGTATATCTGTCATAAAAAAATTCCTCTGTTTTCCATCCGCCGCCTTGCAGCTCCCGGCTCGTTTCATTCTCCCCTGCCTTCTCCAGAACCGCCTTTTTAAAATCTCCGTAATATTCCACCGGGACGCTTCCTTCTCCGATCTCATAAGCTCTCTTTTCCAGCATCCGCTGAAACTCTATTCCTCCCAGCGGGCCCATGCTGCCGTAATCTTCTGCGTTGACGGAAACGATAACCGCGCTGTTGGCATTTTCTCCTTCCCTGCCGCTATAACTCATGCCGTTTACCGCCAGCCCTCCTTTTTCGGAAGAAGCGTTTACTACATAACCGCCAGGACACATACAAAACGAATAGACGCCCCGTCCCTCTTTGGTCTGTGACGCTACTTTGTAAGATGCCGGCGGCAGATCTTCCGGATATTCCGCCCCGTACTGCGACCGGTCAATCAAATCCTGCGGATGTTCCACCCTTAATCCTACCGCAAATGACTTTGCTTCCATGGGTACCCTGTTCCTATACAGCATTTCGAAAGTATCTCTGGCGCTATGTCCGATCGCCATCACCACCACTTCCGCCTCGATTCTTTCTTTTACAAATTCCTCTTTGCCGCTTTCTTTGTTTTCCACACGTTTTTCTGTTTCCAGCCCCCGGATCTTTCCTCCCTCTATGTACAGATCCGTCACCTTTGTACCAAAACGGACCTCCCCGCCGTTCGCAAGAATAACCTCCCTCATATTTTTCACAACCTCAGTTAAAATATCCGTACCAATATGCGGTTTTCCATCATATAAAATATGTTGCGGCGCACCTGCGGAAACAAAAATGGACAAAGCTTCTTTGTTTCTTCCATCCTTATCTTTTACCAGCGTATTCAACTTGCCATCCGAAAAAGTGCCGGCTCCTCCCTCTCCGAACTGTACGTTGCATTCCTCATCCAGCTTTCCCGTTTTCCAGAATTCTTCTACCTTTTTGCATCTTTTCTCCACTTCCATTCCCCGTTCCAGCAAAACAGGCCGATAGCCGTGGATGGCCAGCATATACCCGCAGAACAGCCCGGCCGGCCCTGTTCCCACGATCACCGGCCTGTGTCCCATGCTTTTGTTTCCCGGAGACGGAAATCTATACTTGACCGGATTTACAAGACTCACCTGTCCTTCCTTTACTCTCCTGATCACATCCCGTTCTTTCAGCCCGTCCACATCCACCGTATAGGAATAAAAAATGTCCGGTTTTTTCCTCGCATCGATAGAACGCTTTATAATTTCAAAGGTAAACGTATCCTTCTCTTTCAACCGAAGCTGTTTCCTGATTTTGCTTTCCAGCAGCTTTCTCTCCCATTCCGGAACAGCTTTATATTCCGGGTTATATTTTTCTTTTTCCTTCCCGGCCCTTATTTTGATTTGATTCATTCGGATCATTCCCGCTGCCTCCCATTTTTCTTTTCCGTCTTCCCGCCCTGCTTTGGGCAGCGCTGTGCGGCGCTCTTTCCTGCAATATAGCCGCTGGTCCACGCCCATTGCAGATTATAACCGCCGCATCTCCCGTCTACATCCAATATTTCTCCTGCAAAAAATATGCCAGGCCTCTTTTCCGATTCCAGGTTCTGCGTCACTTCGTCCAATTCCACGCCGCCCGCCGTTACCTGCGCATGGTCAAAAGAGTTTGCCGCATCAATATGTACCCATAGTTCTTTATAGCCATATAATAATTTCTTTAACCGCTTTTCCCCAAGCCTTCCGGCTTCATCCGCCGGCTTATGCCCTGCTTCCTTTATCATCATCAGATTTATCTTTTTATTGGCAAGCCCAAGCAAAAACTCCTCTAAAGTCCTGTCATATGCATTCTCCATCCTTTGTCCGCACATCTCCTCAAACTCCTGCCTGTCCATTTGAGGCAGTAAATCAATGGATACTGCTGCCGCCTTTCCTTCTTCTATTAAATATGCCGCCTGGCGGCTCAACTGGAAAACAGGAATGCCCGATATCCCATAATCCGTAAACTGCACTTCTCCTTCTTCTTCCTGTAAAAGTTCCCTGATACCGCCTTTTTTTTCCTCATATAATCCGATCTTCGCCTGGCATCTGACTCCGGCTGTTATTTTCAGGAAATGATCTTTACATCTTAACTGGACAAGCGCGGGAACGACCGGCCTGATACGGTGTCCCAGCTTCCGGGCAAGCGCGAATCCGTCTCCGTTTGAGCCCGTCTTCGGTGCCGCGCACCCGCCGCATGCGAGTATGACCGCATCATGTTCTGCCTTTTCCGTTCCGAAATACACGGTCCACAAACCGTTCCCTTTTTCATTGCCAATCCTTTTCACATCAGCGCACAGTTCCGTCTTCACACCGCTTCGCCTCATTTCCATCCGCAGTATCTCCAGCACTGCAGACGCCTGTTCCGGCCACGGATACAAATATCCTCCTTTATCCTTCACCAGCATCCCGGCCCTTATGAAAAAATCCACCGCATCCTCTACCGAAAACCGGTCAAAAAAAACTTTTAATTTTTTCCTGTCTCCATAATAATGCCGCTCACTGAAATCCCGATTGGAAAAATTGCACTTCCCGTTTCCGGTGACTAATATTTTTTTCCCCACTCTGTCATTCTTTTCATATACCGTCACTTTCGCGCCAAGCCTGGCCGCTGTTACCGCCGCCATCATTCCCGACGCGCCCCCGCCGATTACCGCCACTCTTCCCACGATCCGCTCCTCCTGCTAAAACGCTGGTGTTATCATACCATACCCTACATTCCGTGACAAGCGTGTATGAATCTTAGCCATAAAAATCAAATTTTATAAGGGTCATGGAGGAGGGAAACAAATGGGTCGGGACAGACTGAGAGGGGATGACGGAAGGGCCGGTTTTCTGCCATTGCGTACAATCAGTAATTTCACTTATGAAATGGTCGATAACCAGAGTGAAACCGCTAGGGACAGCGGTTTCAGGAAGCATAGGCACGGATGCCGTTGCTTCCGGCTCGTCCGGTTAGATACCTTATATCCATTTCATTTGTGAAATCTGATTGGAAGCTCCGGCAGAAAACCGGCCCTTCCGTCAGCCCCTCCCAGTCTGTCCCGACCCATTTGTTTCCCTCCTCCATGGCGCTTATAAAAATTGATTTCCATGAATCTTAGCTGGAATAAGACTCCAGAAAATTATAAAGTTCCTCCTCTGTAGCAATATATTTATTCTGTATAATCTCCTGCTTCAACGCATCCGGCAGGGAATCCAGCATAATATTAGTATTCATATAAACTGTCCTCAGGTCATCGCAGTATACTACCACATAATTTTTTTCGTTCACCAGATAAAAGCTCGTACATAATTCCTTGAAAATATAGCTCTTGCGGATCACCACTCTCTCTTTGGAAAAGGAAACGACCTCGACGCTGACAAAACCAAGTTCCTGATCCGTTAAAGAAGGGGATTGCTGGTACAATTCCATTTCTTTTACAAAACGCTGCCGGTTCATGCCGATATATTTATCCGGCGTTTTCCATTTCGTTTCCACCGAAGTGCCTTTTTGCAGATCCACTTCCTCAATAATATACTGTGTATCAGCGCTGATCACCTGTTCTTCTTCCAGCGCCGTAGGAATAACTTGTGGTTCCCCCTCTGCGGCGCTGCTTTTTTCCTCTATTTCCATTTGCCGGAATTTCCCCGGATAAAATTCTTCCTCTAATTTCATATGGGAATAAAACCCCAAAGCATACATTCCCATAGGCATAATAAAAAAAAGACTGACACGTTTTACAAATCTCATAGCGATTTCTCCTTTGTAAACAGTATCAGCCAAATTTTATGAAATTATTCTCCAAAGTATCCCAATTCCACAGCTTTACAGCAGGTGCATCCTCTCAGCCAGAACGATAATAACCCTTCCGCCCGGCATATCCTCCAGCTCATCCTCCCTGATTCCCCTCAACAAGATCATCAACACCAGATAAATCAACATGCACACAACAATACATACAAAGAACGTAATGATCCCGCCGGCCCAGGAAATCATCACTTTACTGAGTAACATTCCCACAAGTCCGGAAACTGCCGCTGCGGCCGTTGTCACTCCAAAAGTACGCAGCCATTCCGGGGAATACTGCATATATTGGACGATTCCGATAAAACCAGTGATGCAGACCACAAGCCAGAACACTAAAAGCCCCAGAGCCACGGCTATGATCCCAAGCTTTGTACTGCTTATCAAAACAAATAAAAATATAAGATGTATGAGAAAAGCAGCCAAACCGCCTAAAATAACCATCCTGATTTTGCGTATCCTCTGCATCAGAAGCATAAGAAAATATCCAAAGGTAAAAAATACGATCACTCCAGAACCCGTCTGCAATAATTTTACTGCCGTATCCTGGTCTCCGGTAAACAGCATTTTTACGATAGGTTCCGCCAGCACCGCCACCCATACGGCGCATGGAATCGTTAAAACGGCCAGGTTATGTATTGCGCTTCCGATCCGGTATTTTACTTCCCCATATTCCTGTTTGTCATACATCTGAGCGATCCTTGGTATCACCAAAACAGCGGACATCGTGCAGATAATCGCTACAATACCTGTCACCACACTGTATTTTCCATAATATACGCCCCAATGGGCCACCCTGATGCCTCCCTTATCCTGCTTATTCATTGCATAATTAAAAACTCTTTGATCCACCAGATAATGGATATTATAAAGCAAGGCACAGATCATATACGGCAGCGCGGCAGAAAAGAATGTGGAAATAACCTGTCCGTTAGATTCCACGTATTTCGCGGTATCATTCATAAGCTGCTGTTTAAAAGTCCCCGCATAGATCAGCCTGATCAATATTATATGAAGAATTCCGATAGCGCATGCAACGGACACCCCTATGGAAGCCCCCATCGCTCCATAAGCGGCGGCATATTCCGTATTTCTGAGCAGCGCCGCCACTTTTTCTCCATAGGAAAACGATGCGGCAGCCAGCAAAAGCCCGGCCACAAGCATAACGAACTTTTCCAGCAACCGGGAATGTATGGTGGGCATCATGGCTCCCATCCCCTGCAAATACCCGCGCATCACTCCTAACAACCCTGACAGCAAAATGGCAGGAGCTATTGCCGCGATAGCCAGATACCCCCGGTACTCCAATATAAATGTCTGTGCGATAAATTCCGAAAAGAAAAACACAAACAACGTCATCAAAGCGCTGAACAATATGGTAAAAACCAAAGCGCTTTGATATATTTTTCTGGCACTCTTATACATATCCCTTTTGGCCCTGTATTTTACCAGGATCGCCACAGCTTTTGAAATCCCATAACACATCATTGCGCTGGAAACCATAAATATTTCCATAGCGGGGGCAAAAAAGCCGACTCCTTTATCCCCGATCATGCGCGACAAAGGAATACGGAACACGAACCCGACCAGCCCGGCCATCAGCCCGACACCAAGCACCCATTCCCTTCTTTTTCCCCTGCCTGTCTTTTTTACTTTTGTATTCTGCATCATATCCTATTGTCCCTTATTTGCTCATTTCTCCCGGGTAATTCCCAGTTTTTCCAGTATGGCCCGCTGCTTTTCCTCCATTTCTCCGGCTTCCGCCTCTTCCATGTGATCATATCCGCACAGATGCAGCATACTATGCGTCACCAGAAAAGCAAACTCACGCAGCTGGCTATGTCCATAACATTCCGCCTGCTCTTTTACTTTATCTACAGACAGAATAATATCCCCCAGCAGCAGTTCTCCGCTGTCCGGGTCAAAATAATCCGCCTCGTTTTCCTCCACCTGCGAAAAATCAGAAGGTTGTCCATATTCAATATTCGGAAAAGAAAGCACGTCCGTCGCCCGGTCTATTCCGCGGTACTCCCGGTTATATCCTCTGATGCCCTCATTATCCGTCAAAAGCACATTGACCAACGCCTCATAAGGGCAGCCTTCCTCCTCCAACACAGTCTCCATGACCTGGCGAACCAGCTGCTGAACGTCAAAGGAAAAATTAGCATCCGTTTCATTTTCCACATAGGAAGTCATGATCTGTACCCCTTTCTCCGGCTTTCTTTCTCCCTTGCCCGTCTTTGATTTTTCTCCGCCGATTTCTCATAATCTTCGTATGCCATAACAATCTTCTGCACCAAGGGATGCCTTACCACATCTTTGCTGGTCAGGCTGCAAAAAGCAATATCTTCTATTTTTCCAAGCACCTGCATCGCCACATCCAATCCTGACTTTGTCCCCGGCATCAAATCTTTCTGGGATCTGTCGCCAGTAACAACAACCTTGGAGCCAAATCCGATACGGGTTAAAAACATTTTCATCTGTGCCGGCGTAGTATTCTGCGCCTCATCCAAAATAATAAAAGCATTATCCAGCGTCCGCCCTCTCATGTACGCCAGCGGAGCCACCTCTATCAGCCCTTTTTCCATATTCTTTGCAAAGCTCTCCGCTCCCATGATCTGATACAGCGCGTCATACAGCGGCCTTAAATAAGGGTCTACTTTGCTCTGCAAATCTCCTGGCAGAAATCCCAGTTTCTCCCCGGCTTCTATGGCCGGCCTTGTCAGAATAATCCGCCCTACCTCTTCCCGCTTAAAAGCAGTAATCGCCATCGCCATTGCGAGATAAGTTTTTCCCGTTCCCGCAGGACCCAGCCCGAAAACAATCATACAGTTCCTGATGGCATCCACATATTGTTTCTGTCCCAGCGTTTTCGGTTTGACCGGTTTTCCAAGAACCGTATGACATATACAGTCTTTATCTATTTCAACGAGTGCGTCTTCCTTATTTTCCATCTCCATCATAATCGCATAATTGACATTCTGTTCCTGAATGACATTTCCTCTCTTTGATAGTTCCGCGAGCTGGCGGACGATATTCCCTGCCCGTGCCACTGCTGCTGCCGCCCCGGTTATCTTCACCGTTCCGTCTCTATCGATAATTGTTACCTTGCAATCATTTTCTATCTTCCGAATATAATTGTCATAAGATCCGAAAATATTCTGCATATGTTCTGCCGGAACATCAATCCGGCTTTCCACTCTGTCTGTCACTGAAAAACTCCCTGCCTATTCTTCCCCGACTATTATGGCAACGTTTTTTCCTGTTTTCTCCACAATCTGAAAATCCATATTCATCTGCCATTTTTTTTGATTCTTATTTATTGTAACATTTTTTTTAATTATTTGTACCCCTTTTTCCTCCAAACTTTCGATATATTTTATTAATTTTTCAGAAAATATCGCTTTTACTTCCTTTTCTGTATAAATGTTATCCATAACAATATATTCCCTGTTCACGCTCTTCCCATAATAAAACGGCAGATAGAAGTTTTCCAGAAGTTTTACCTGCTTTTTATCCGTTATTTTATCATAATTTTCATATTTAATCTTCCCCATGCGGAATACCAAATCTTTATCCATAATGGAGAGAAGCATTTCCCTTTTTTCCTCTCCCGTATATTCCTTTTTTTCATAATGCAAAGGAAGTTCCTCTTTCTTCCTCAACTGTCTTCGGATATAAACATCTGCATCCGCGTCATAATATTGATAAAACTTTACAGTAGCATCCTCATTATATACCGGTACGCTTCCCGAAACCAGAATATCCCCTTTTTTTACCTCCATGCCCACGGACACCTGCGGCACTCCCTGCCTTGTCACCATGTTCACAATGACCCCGTCCTCTTCCGCGACCAGATCGGAGCCGAATTCACTTTTCGCAGTTTTGATCTCCTCCTGCTCTGCTGCATCTCCCATTTTTTCTCCGCCTGTATCCACCTCATTTTCCCTCACCTGTATCACCAAACGCGTACCGTCTATTCTGGCGGAAGTCCATGTAACGATCTCAAAATCCTGCCGTATTTTTTTCTCCAGTTCCTCGATATCCACCTTGCTTCTTTTCATGCCCACATAAACATTATGATTCCTCAGGAAGTCCATAAAAATATCTTCGGAAATAGAATAATTTCCGCTAATATCCACTGCCCATATAAATGTGGACATCCACATCCAAAAAACCAGGCTTCCTAATAAACCGATCAGAAAAATTTTTCTTTTTTTCATCCTGGGTATAAAAAAAGGTAGTCCACAACGTTCCTGTATGGCTACCTTTGTCCCTGTTTTCTTTACAATTCCTTTCAGCTTTCTGAATCCGCTGACCGTAATGCACATCGTATAATATTCTCCCTGATTTTTAATGTCCCAAAGCAGAATATCGTGATTGCTGCACAGATTCATAAACCGCTCCGGGGAATATCCCCATACTCTGATGCAGACATAACCCTTTAAATATTGTATAAATTGAAGCATATCTTATCCCCTCTACCTTCCATTGCACATCTCGGCCTCAGGTGCCTCTCCACCCGCGCATTTTATCCGTTATGATAACGGACGCATTCGATACAGCCTGTGATCTTCATATCCTCGTTGGTGTAATAATCAATCGTCATTCTTTTCCCCACGATGCTGATCTGGCAAGTCTTTCCCTGCAATACGATCGCCTCCGGCGAATATTCCAGAATTCCTTTATAATTTTCGACAAAAACGTCCTTATTTCCCGTCACCGTCACAATAGAAGCTCCCAACATGGAATCTTTTGGGAGCTTTAAGGATTCCACGATAATCTCTTTTTTTCTTTCCAGTTTTTGCTTTCCGGTCAATTTTTTGTTTCTCATCATGGAATAATATATGTTTCATTTTATGAAAGAATACTATTTTTCTTTTTCTCTTTTATATAATTGCTTTTAACACCTGTTCCCTTTCGCCCTCACTTATGATATGGTTCTCCAGAAATAATACGATATCCCCTGTATATTTGTTCTGCCAGTAAAACACGAACCAGCTGGTGTGGAAATGTCATATCCGAAAAGCTGATTTTCTCATCCGCCCGCTGCGATACCTTTTCATGAAGCCCGAGGGAACCGCCGATAATAAACTGGATATGGCTTGTTCCGTAAGTTGCCAGTTTTTCTATCTTTCGGGCAAAAGCAATGGAATCCATCTTCTGCCCCTGTATCTCGAGAGTCACCACGTGGGCGTCTTCCCTGACATGTTTCAGAATGCGCAAAGCCTCTTTCTCTTTGATCTGGTTATCCAAAGCCTCTCCCGCTTTATCGGGGGTTTTTTCGTCTTCCACTTCTATCGTTTCAAAGCGGCAGTATTTTCCGAGCCGTTTCGCATATTCTGCCAGGGCGTCGCGGTAAAATTTCTCTTTTATTTTCCCTACCGCTATAATCGTTATCTTCATTACGGTTCGCTCCTCACCGTTTTCCGGCCATTTTATTTTCTCCCTTTCTCCTGCTCAAAAATCAAAGGATAATAATCGTCTACAAAGGCATCTAAAAATCCTTCGTCCAGATTCAGAAACTGATGGGAGATCATTGCCTTCATCTTATCCGTTCTCCTGAAATACTTGATCTCCTCTCCGGTCTCCCCTTCCGGAAAAAGATCTTTATCCAGGCTTTCCGCAGTCAAATGATCCGAACACCAATTTTTGATCTCGCTCGTCAAACTGCTTTCCGATTCCGCTTTTACTTTCAATGACCGGGAAGAGCGGATGGACAGAATTCCCATAACAAAAAACAGAAGGAACAATGCGCCTGTTACGGAGCATATCATATACTTATTCATGAGGCCCGCCGGAAGCCTGAGAATATCCGCCAATATCAATCCGATCGCCGCCAGGCCGATCCCTCCGACCACTACCAGCATATAGCCGGAAGAACGATTTTCTTCCGCCTGTTTCGCACTGTCTATATATATCCCCGTATATGTAGGTGTTTCCGCATTGCCGGCGGTACTTTCCGCGGTGCTTTCCGTAGTATCGCCGTCCGCGGCTTCCAACGCCTCTTTTTCTTTTCCTGCCTTCTGCTGTAAAAAAATTTTTACGGCCATGGAAGCTTTCTGTCGTTCTTCGTCCCCGATATACAGCTCATATACCCCTTCTTTTTCATCCTTTTCCACCCTTACAGTCTCCAGGTGGTTATAGGCAAGGAATCTTCCCAGTTCTTCCATCTGCGACTGGTCACCGAAAATCAGCGGACTGCCTTCTGTTCTCTCCAAGCTTTCCACCAGCTCTATCCCGCAGTCGGCACAGACTTTTATTCCTTCCCTGTATTCGTTTTTGCATTTTGGACACCAAGGCATCTCTTACCTCATTTCTGCGCGGCTTTTGTCTCAACTTTGTTGGAACTGCGTATTATCAAGTTTGTGGATGCCGCGCAAACACAAACTTAGGATTGAAAACTTTTCACTTTCAGCCTTTTTCCCTGCTTCCGGTCTGTTTATTTTGCAGCGGATATCAAACCATCCACTCCCTGATTCTTATTGGCCTTCTCCGCCATCCACTGATAATTATCCACATTTGTCGCTTCAACGATGACCGGGTATTGGCCTTTGCTGTCTTTCTCACCCATCGCCTGCCATACTCCGTCTTTTGCCGTACCGTTCCATTCTTTGGAATTACCGTCGCTATAATAATTGGTAATATAAATTTCTCCATGGTAAAGGCCGTTTTTAAAGTTTCCAATAAAATTGCGGTTATAACCCACATTTACTTCCAGATTTTCATCAATAAAATCATAATGTTCCGCGCCGTCCCCATTTGGCAGGTCGTTAGCCCATGTACCGGAATAGCTGTGCTGCAAATAAATACTGTCCTTTGCTTTTGCATTCTGGTCATAGGCGTAAAATTTGATCCACATACCGTTTCCGCTTCTGACGCCGTTTTTCCATTCTCCATAATAATATTGGTTATCCGTATACATTGCGAGTCCCATGCCGTTCGGCCGTTTGCTCTCATCCGTATCCCCGTAATAATAATATTTTGTCGTTCCGCTCAATTTTTCAGAAGCCGCCCGGTATCTTGGCAGATAAGCAAGATCTTCCACCGCTGCCATATTTCCTGCTTCCCAATACCCTTTCATTTCCGACATCTGTCTGGATAAGTCGATCTCTACCGCCGCAAGATCCTCTCCTGCTTCCTTCTGCCATTTTGCCGTTTTTTTCTGCCCTTCTTCAGAATCCTGTTTCCCGGCTTCCTCTTCCATAATCGATTGTTCCTGAGTCTCCTCCTGCTCCTCCACGACTACAGCGGGTTCCTCTTCCGCGGTAACTTCTTTTTCCTCCTGCTTTTCAGGTTCTTCTTTTTTCTCCGCTTCTTCCGATTTCTCCGTTTCCTTCGGAATGCTGTCCTGTTTTTCGATGTCCTGGGCAGTCACGCTCTGTTGCTGGGAGGCATTGGCATATTCCATAATATCCTCCTGTAACATAGTATTCGTGTCCTGGCTGTTTCTTTTATTCAAAGCATATATAATAACGCTGATCCCACAGACGATTAAAATAAGAACAACAGCGATTCCCACTGTCAGCAGTTTTGCCTTATTATTATCTTTCATATCGGTAATTCCCTCATTTCTTCTCTTTAAAATCCAGGCATGTCCTGCCTGTAGTAACACCCTTTATATAATTTCCCGCTTCCACATGGGCCGGATGCGTCTGATAAGCCCCCAGAGCTTCCTCCGATTCAAAAACGGAAACCAGGCCAATATCTTTATTGCCAGAGGATAAACTGTCGGTAATTACTTCCAAAGACACCACGCCTTCCACCTGATCCCTTACGCCCTCCAGCTTCTCTTTGATTTTTGCCGCAGCTTCCTTTTTTTCCGCTTCTGCCAAACCTTCTTTCCAATTCCATAATACGATATGATGTACCATAATTTCCCTCCGTATTTTCACCTTATGACATGCGTATACATCAGTATGCTTCATTATACCATGCCTGTCTTTAATTTAAAGATATAAATTTTATTAATTGTTTCTTAAAAATGCCTTTATATCCTAAGATACAAAGGCATTTCCAATCGGAAACCCGCAGTTATTTATTCTTCAAGTATTTATCAATTCCTTTTGCCCCAGCCTTTCCGGCTCCCATGGCAAGAATCACGGTAGCCGCCCCGGTAACGGCATCACCGCCGGCATAAACGCCCTCTTTTGTCGTTTTGCCAAATTCCTCGTCCGCTACAATGCATTTCCATTTATTTGTTTCCAGTCCGCTCGTAGTCGCGGAGATCAGCGGATTGGGAGAGGTCCCCAGAGACATAATGACCGTATCCGCCTCGATAATAAATTCCGAATCCGGTTTTACTACCGGCCTTCTTCTTCCGGATTCATCCGGCTCGCCCAGTTCCATCCTGACACATTTCATGCCGCATACCCATCCGTTTTCGTCGGCAAGAATCTCCACCGGATTTGTCAGAAGGTCAAAAATGATACCTTCTTCTTTTGCGTGGTGAACTTCCTCCACCCTTGCCGGGAGTTCTTCTTCGCTTCTTCTATATACGATATGCACTTCCGCGCCAAGGCGCAGCGCGGTTCTCGCCGCATCCATCGCTACATTGCCGCCGCCCACGACCGCCACTTTTTTTCCTCTCATAATGGGAGTGGAAGCTTCCTCCTGAAACGCTTTCATTAAATTGCTTCTCGTCAAATATTCATTGGCAGAAAATACTCCGTTAGCCTGTTCTCCCGGTATGCCCATAAATTTGGGCAATCCTGCGCCGGAACCGATAAATACCGCGTCAAAGCCTTCCTCTTCCAGCAGTTCGTCAATCGTTACCGATTTGCCTACCACTACGTTTGTTTCTATCGTCACTCCTAAAGATTTTACGTTTTCAATCTCTTTGGCAACCACATCCTCTTTAGGAAGACGGAATTCCGGAATCCCATAAACCAATACGCCGCCAGGCTCATGCAAAGCCTCAAAGATCGTCACCTCATATCCCATCTTTGCCAAGTCTCCCGCACAGGTAAGTCCTGCCGGACCGGAACCGATCACGGCTACTTTTTTGCCGTTTTTCTTTTCCGCACCAACCGGTTTTATTCCGTTTTCCCTGGCCCAGTCTGCAACAAAGCGCTCCAGCTTTCCAATGGAAACGGGTTCTCCTTTTATACCGCGGATGCATTTTCCTTCGCACTGGCTTTCCTGAGGACACACTCGCCCGCATACTGCCGGAAGGGCGCTGGCTTCACTGATTACCTGATATGCCGCCTCGATATCCCCTCCCTTTACTTTTTCGATAAATCCGGGAATATCGATCGCTACCGGACATCCCTTCACGCACTGCGCATTTTTACAATTAATGCACCTGCCCGCTTCTTCCATCGCTTCTTCTTTATTGTATCCAAGGCACACTTCCTCAAAATTGGCAGCGCGCACTTTCGCATCCTGTTCACGTACAGGTACCTTCTTTAATACGTCCATACTAATAACCATGCCTTTCTCTCAACCGCAGTTACCGCATCCGCCATGATGGGTGCTGCCCTCTTTTTCCTTCAAAACTGCCCTGCCTTCCGCTGTCTTATACATCTGCTGGCGTTTCATCGCCTGGTCAAAATCCACCTTATGGCCATCAAATTCCGGCCCGTCCACACAAGCGAACTTCACTTCCCCGTCCACTGTCACGCGGCATGCCCCGCACATTCCGGTGCCGTCCACCATAATAGGATTCAGGCTTACTACGGTTGCTATCCCGAGTTCCTCCGTCATTTTGCAGACAAATTTCATCATAATCATAGGGCCTATAGCTACGCATACGTCATAATGCTTTCCCTCTTCCACCAAATCTTTGATCGTCTGCGTCACCATACCGCTTCTGCCATAAGAACCATCATCCGTGGTAACATAAAGGTTTCCGGCCACTTCCGACATTTCTTTTTCCAAAATCAGCAGATCCTTCGTTTTTGCTCCCACGATGACATCCGCTTCTATTCCTTTTTCCTTCAGCCACTTTACCTGGGGATATACGGGAGCTGTGCCTACGCCTCCTGCTACGAAAAGAATACTTTTTTTCTTCAATTCCTCCAATGATTCGTGTACAAACTCGGAAGGGCAGCCCAAAGGCCCCACAAAATCATGGAAGCAATCCCCTGCCTTCAGTTCCGCCATTCTTACCGTTCCTGCCCCCACGGTCTGGAACACGATCGTTACCGTTCCTTTTTCCCTGTCATAATCGCAGATTGTCAGGGGTATCCTTTCCCCCTCTTCATCTGTCCTGACAATAATAAACTGCCCCGGCTCGCACCGCTTCGCAATACGCTTTGCTTCTACCTCCATAAGGTAAATATTCGCTGCCAGCTCTTTTACCTCCAAAATCTTGTACATTTTATTCCTCCTTCCTTAAATATCCACTAATACGATTTTTCCCTCTTCGTCATATGTAACGCGACAAGCTTTTCCATCCTGGATATTCACGCCGTATATGCGTTCCGTCCTCGTCTGTATTCCGGTTGCGTCTTCATAATATTCATAAATAATGTAATAATCCCCGTTTTCACCGATTCGCATCACGGAATTCAGCTTATACACATTGTGTCCGCTCATTCCGCGCATATTTCCTTCCGCGTCCAGCAGGACATCCGCATGGATCAACGCCTGAACTACATTGGAAACTGCCATATCCACCGTAATATCCGTTTGCAGCCTTAGCTGGTAATTACGAATAATGACATCGCTGGCAACTCCTTCCTCACTTATTGCGATAAACTTATAAACCGATTTCCCCAACGGCATCGGAACGGCGGAAGTATACTGGATGCTGCCTGCCGTCGGATCTGAGCCGTCTGTCGTATAATAAATCGTACAATCTTCCGCCGCTTCTGCCGCGATCATATATGGTTCGTAATAATCCCCGCTGTATACGGATACTTCCGGCGCAGCAGGAACAAGCACATCTATCGTATAAGTATTCGTAACGACCTCGCTCCGAATGCCATAATCATTGATAAAACACGCCTTTACCGTATACTCCCCTGTTTCCAGGAAAATAGGAGCCGTATATACCTCGCTGTTTTCATCCGGTGTACTTTGATCCAGCGTATAATATATCTTGCCGGAAGTATTGGCACTCAGTTTTAAAGGCAGAACTTCTTCATAATTTCCCCCCACAAAGCTGAATTCCGGCGGTTTTGCAATGAATTGCTGAAATGCATTCACAATATTATCATCGCTGCAGTGAAGCAGCAGTTCGTTGATCGCCTGATAATTTCCTAATTTGCTATATATGGCTATTATTTTGTCATATGCCCTTTCCAGGTCTTCCTCCGGATAGCGCTCTTCTTCCCTTACTATTTCCATTAGCGTATAAATCGCCGGCTCATCTTTTCCCTGAATATAGTAATAATCGGCCATAAGAAAGAGAATCTCGCCGTCTCCCTGATCCAGTTCATGTGCTTTTTCCAGATAGGTGATTGCCTGTACATATCTTTCCGCCTTCGCGCATTCTTTTGCTTTCCCAATCTGATAGGGTACGGAATAATTCCTGTACCAGTGAATTCCGCCAATTCCTACGCCAGCCGTAAAAATGCAGAAAAGAATAGCTGCTATGATCCATCCGTTTCTTATTCTTTTTTTTCCGGCAAGCCGCCCCTTCTTACTGTCCTTTCTTGCTTCTTCCAGCTTGGGCATCTCTTCCTGCGCCAGTTCTACAAGAAGGGTGGACAATGTCTCATTCATCTCTTTTTCGATTTCAGGCTCAAAATCCGGCACGATGCGAAATTCTTCCCCGCAATTATCGCAATATAAGTGGCCCTCTGTCCACTCATATCCGCATTTTGGACATTTCATAAATACATCTCCACACAGTTATTCATCAGCATCGCTATCGTCATAGGTCCTACCCCTCCCGGCACAGGCGTAATTGCGCTGCATACCGGCGCAACGTCATCATAATCCACATCGCCGCATAGCTTGTTTTCCGCATTCCGGTGAATACCCACATCAATAACGACAGCTCCCTCTTTTACATATTCCTTCGTAATCATTTTCGGTTTTCCCACAGCCACGATCAAAATATCCGCCCGCTTCGTCACTTCTTTCAAATTTCTCGTTTTAGAATGGGCTATTGTAACCGTTCCGTTTTCACGCAAAAGCAATAATGCCATCGGTTTTCCAACAATATTGCTCCTGCCGACCACAACGCATTCCTTTCCGGCGATCTCAATGCCGGAACGTTTCAGAAGCTGTATGATTCCTGCCGGTGTACAAGATACGAAGCCCGGCTGTCCGATACAGAGCCTTCCCACGCTCTCAGGATGAAAACCATCCACATCTTTTTCTGGCCGGATCGCTTCGATTACCGTATTTTCATCGATATGGGACGGAAGCGGCAGCTGAACCAATATCCCGTTCACATCTTCTCTCCCGTTCAATTCCTCAACAAGCGCAAGCAATTCTTCCTGCGTGGTTTCTTCCTCCAGTTCATAGGCCAGGGAACGGATGCCGATATAGGCACACGCCTTTTTTTTGTTTCCTACATATACGCTGGAAGCCGGATCCTTTCCCACCTGTATAACGGCAAGAGTGGTTTTTATGCCTTTTTCTCCCATTGCCGCTACCTTTTCCTTCAGCTCTTCTTTTATCTGCGCCGATATTTTTTTCCCATCTATGATATTCGCCATTTTTTCTTTCCATTTCTGCGCGGCTTTTGCCTCAGCTTTATTGATGCAGCGTATTCGCAAGTTTGTGGATGCCGCACAGACACAAACTTGGATTTTACTTCCGCAACGCTCTCCGCTTAAAACAGTCCGGTGATTACTCCATCCTCGCTTACATCAATCCTCACTGCCGCCGGTTCCTTCGGCAGCCCCGGCATTGTCATGACAGCACCCGTCAATACTACCACAAATCCTGCCCCTGCCGATACGTACATCTCCCTCACATTAACCGTAAATCCTTCCGGCCTTCCCAAAAGATCCGGATCATCCGATAAGGAATACTGGGTCTTTGCCATACATACCGGAAGATTTCCAAAGCCGAGAGATTCCAGCTGTTTCATTTGTTTTTGGGCCGCTGCCCCATAGCTCACCCCGGCCGCTCCATAAATTTCTTTTGCTACCGTTTCTATCTTTTCCTGTAAAGAAAGAGCATCCTCATATAAGACATGGAAATTACTTTCCTTCTTTTCCAACGTTTCCAATACCTTTTCGGCCAGCGCAATACCTCCCTCGCCGCCCTTTTCCCATACTTGGGAAATGGCAAATTCACAGCCTCTTTTTTCGCAAAAATCTCTTACGAACCCAATTTCCTCCCCGGTATCTGTCAGGAAAGAATTTAACGTCACTATTACCGGTACGCCGTATTTCTGTAAATTTTCTATATGCTTTTCCAGATTGGCAATCCCTTTCTCCAAAGCCTCCCGGTTTTCCTTGCCAAGATCCTGCTTCGCCACGCCGCCGTTATATTTCAAAGCCCGCACCGTAGCTACCAGAACTGCGGCATCCGCTTTCAGCCCGCCGATGCGGCATTTAATATCGAAAAATTTCTCCGCGCCGAGATCCGCGCCAAATCCCGCTTCCGTCACGACATAATCCGCCATCTTCAAAGCCGCTTTCGTCGCCCTTACGGAATTGCAGCCATGCGCGATATTTGCAAAAGGCCCTCCGTGTACTAAAACGGGCGTATGTTCCAAAGTCTGTATCAGATTGGGCTTCAAGGCATCTTTTAGGAGCGCCGCCATAGCGCCCACTGCCTGTAGATCGCCGGCAGTCACCGGCTTTCCCTCATAGTTATAAGCAACGACCATTCTTCCCAGCCGTTGTTTCATATCTTCCATATCTTCCGCCAGGCAAAGCACTGCCATGATCTCGGATGCCACGGTTATCACAAAATGATCTTCCCTTACCGTACCGTCCATTTTGCTTCCAAGTCCCACCACCACATTGCGGAGTACTCTGTCGTTCATATCCAGGCATCTTTTCCATACGACCTGGCGGGTATCTATGCCAAGTGTATTCCCCTGCTGAATATGATTATCCAGCATGGCGGCCAGCAAATTGTTGGCAGAAGTGATCGCATGAAAATCTCCGGTAAAATGCAGATTCAGATCTTCCATCGGTACTGCTTGGGCATAACCGCCTCCTGCCGCACCGCCTTTCAACCCAAAGCAGGGGCCAAGAGAAGGTTCCCGCAAAGCGATGACCGCTCTCTTTCCCATCTTCCCGAGCGCCTGGCCAAGCCCTACGCTGGTAGTCGTCTTTCCCTCTCCTGCCGGAGTCGGATTGATCGCCGTTACAAGAATCAACTTTCCTTCCGGATCGCCCTTTCTTTTTTCCAAATACGAATCCGAAATCTTTGCCTTATATTTCCCGTACAACTCCAAATCATCCGCATCGATCCCAAGCTTTGCCGCCACTTCCGTAATCGGCTCCATCACCGCCTCCTGGGCAATCTGAATATCTGTTTTCATAATTTATTCCCTTTCCTCTGTCAGCTGTTCAAATTCTTCCATACTCATCAGGACTTTTCTCGGTTTCGTTCCTTCCTCTTCGCCGACGACTCCTGCCTCGCATAGCTGATCCATAATGCGGGCCGCACGGTTAAAACCGATCTTCAACACTCTTTGCAGCATACCAATAGACGCTTTCTCTTTCTCGATGATGATTCTTCCCGCCTCCGTAAAATATTGATCCCGTCCGCCTCCTTCGCTGTTTCCTCCGGGAACGGATCCGGCTCCTGCATCGATCGTCTGTATTTTCTCCTGTACGTCTTCACTGTATATGTTTCCGATGGCCTGATTTTTCAGGAAATCCACTACATCCGATACCTCAGAATCAGAAACAAATGCCCCCTGTATCCTGGCCGGTTTCGGATAGCCCTGGGGATAAAAGAGCATATCTCCCTTTCCAAGCAGCTTCTCCGCCCCGTTCATATCCAATATGGTACGGGAATCCACACCGCTTGATACGGCAAAGGCTACGCGGCTCGGCATGTTCGCCTTAATCAATCCGGTGATAACATCCACCGAGGGCCGCTGGGTGGCGATAATCAAGTGTATCCCCGCCGCCCTGGCCAACTGGGCCAGACGGCAAATGGATTCTTCCACTTCCCCCGGAGACACCATCATAAGATCCGCAAGTTCGTCCACGATAATAACAATCTGCGGCATCTTCCCCGGAGCATCTCCTCCTTTCATGGATTCTACTGCTTTATTATATCCTTTCAGATCTCTTACGTTAAAATCCGCAAATTTTTTGTATCGTTCCGTCATCTCCGCCACGCCCCAATGAAGGGCCGCCGCCGCTTTCTTCGGATCCGTTACCACAGGGATCAGCAAATGGGGAATTCCGTTATATACGCTCAGTTCCACCACCTTCGGGTCCACCATAATCAGCTTTACATCATCAGGATGGGCTTTATATAAAATACTCATAATCAGCGTATTGATGCATACGGACTTTCCTGATCCGGTGGAACCTGCGATCAGCATATGGGGCATCTTCGCAATATCCGCCACCACTGTTTTCCCTCCGATATCCTTGCCCACTGCAAAAGACAGGTTGGAAGGAAAGGACTGAAATTCCCCGGACTCCAGCAAATCCCTGAGAGGCACCGCCGAATTCTCTTTATTCGGTACCTCGATGCCCACCGCCGCTTTTCCCGGTATCGGGGCTTCGATTCTGATATCCGTAGCCGCCAGATTCAGTTTAATATCATCCGCCAGTCCTACGATCTTGCTCACCTTCACTCCCTGCTCCGGCTGCAGCTCATATCTCGTAACCGTAGGCCCCTGGCTGATATCCGTGATCGTTACTTTCACCCCAAAAGTGGCAAGCGTCTTCTGCAAATGGATCGCCGTTTCCTTTAATTGCATGGAAGAAGCAGCATTTCCCTTGTTTTCCCCCTTTTTTAATAAATTTAAAGAAGGGAACATATATTTTTTCGGTACTGCCTCTTTCTTATTCTGTATTTCCATATCCTGCGGCGTCTTCTTTTCGTCCGCCGCCCTGGCGCCGTTCTCCGGCAGCCTTGCCTCAGGCCTGATTCTTGTATTCCTGTTGGAACTCCGCTCCCTTATCTCTTCTCCCACCGGTATTTCCGTCGGTACTTCCGTCGGTATTTCCGTCGGTTCTATTCTGTAAGCTTCCGTCTCCTGCCTTCTTCCTTCCTCCATTCCCTCTGTGCGCCCATTCGCCGTAATATGTATTCTGTCATATTCGCTGGAATGGAGTCCTGCGCTGCTTTCCACACTCCTGACAGCAATATTTTCCATAAAAGCATTGGCTTCGCTGGCCACATTTGCTGTCTGCGCTCCGTCTCCGTCCAAATCATTCAGTATAATCTCGTGAATGTCATCCCTGACAGATGCAGCTTCCGCTTCTTCTATCGTCACAGCGCCCTTTTCCACTTCTTTTTTCGGTTTTTTCTTTTCTGTGGAAAGCGTTGTATCCAACATTACGCCGGACACTTTTTTATCCATTCGGAGTATCTTCTCGTCTTCTTTTTCCTCTTCCATAATGCGCCTGTTCTCTTCTCTCTTCCGGCGCATCTCCCGCTGTTCCTGCCTCCTCTGCTGCGCCCGCTCTCTCCGGGCATAAGTTTCCTCCCTTGTCCTCTCGTAAACTTTTTGTCCGCCGTTCCTCACCCCTCTGACAAAAGATTTCTCGGTCAAAATGACGAGGCAGATTACTGTCAGCACAACCAGCAGAAGCACAGTGCCGACCATGGACAGGGAACGGAAACTGAGGAATGCCAGCGTTCCAGCCAACACCCCGCCTCCGCTATGGTTTTGGCTGCATCTTTCATAAATTTCCTTTACCTGATAAACGGAATTCTCATTCCAGGCCCCAGCCGCCAGATCACATACCATTCCGATAATCAGGAACAAAATCACTGCCGCCGCCAGCTTCCCTGCGGCGATCATGCTTCCCCTGTTGGAAATGCCGAAAGCCACCGCCAGGAACAGCAGGACGGGGGCAATATAGGCGGGAATACCCAACAAGCCGAACATGACATCGCTTATGATATTCCCTGCCGTTCCTACTATTCCAAAATTACATAAGAATAAAAAAACTGCCAGCGCAAATACGCCAATCAGTACCGCTTCATTTTTAATTGCACTGTCTATGGGCTTGGCCTGTCTGGTTCTTCTGCCGTTTCTGCCCGCCCCGGATCTTCCCGGCGTTTTTTTCCGCCCTGATCCGCTTCTCTTCCTCTGTCCGGATGCCATATCTCATCCTCCGTTTCTGAATCCGCCTGTTTTAACTTATATAGTATAGCATCTGGTCGGTTACTTGTCACCAATCATTTCATGCAGATGCTGCATTGCCTCTTTGATTCCCCCCACTTCGTTGATAATTCCTTCGTTGACCGCTTCCTGTCCTACCAATATCGTTCCCACATCCTTTGTCAGTACTCCGGTCTCCATCATCAGCTCTTCCAGCCTCGCCTTGCTTATCTTGCAATGGCTGCATACGAATCCCGTGATCCGGTTCTGTATTTGCTTAAAATAGTCAAAGGTCTGCGGGACGCCGATCACCATGCCATTCATCCTCACCGGATGGATCACCATCGTTCCCGTAGGCACAATATAGGAATAATCAGTGCTTGCCGCGATCGGGACGCCGATGGAATGGCTTCCTCCAAGTACCAGCGACACCGTAGGTTTGCTTAAAGAGGCTATCATCTCCGCAATGGCCAGCCCCGCTTCCACATCCCCGCCCATGGTGTTGAGCAGGATCAGAAGTCCATCCACTTCGCAGCTGTCTTCGATCGCCGCCAGTTCCGGCAAGATATGCTCGTATTTCGTCGTTTTGGAAGTGCCGTTCAGATTATCATGTCCTTCCACTTCTCCAATAATGGTAATGAGATGGATTTTATGTTTTTTATCGTTCTTATCCAGCGTAACCTGGCCGGTATTTTCGATCCGGTCCTCCCTGTGTTTTTCCTCCTCTGTCTTTTTCCCCTCGTTCTTTTCCTTTGTATCCGCATTTTTTGTATTCTTTGATTTCTGATTTCCCATGCAAACCTCCATGCCAAAATTTTATGATTATGATTTCAGTCTTTAGTTTGCATGGTAATACGGTTTTTATACAAGCGAACACAATATTAAATATCAAAATCGTCCGATTCATCCACCGGAACATCAAACTTCATTTTATCACATTCCACCAGCCGGTCGAAATCCATTTCCCGCCGCACATGTTTTTTCGGAAGAGGGAGAGGATTTTCAATCAGTTTCACCCCTGTCGTCTTTTCCTCCTCTTCCTCGTCCGCCTGATCCATGTCTTCCAGAACAAGATCCGGTACCTTTGCCTTCACCGGCTGCCCCGGTTCCCGGCAGACGCCCATGGAAGCTATTCCCAATCCCGCCGGAACGGCCCATGCGAACGCAAAAAATATATGATAGCCAAACGGACCCGAAAGCCCTATATGGAATATGGCTGCCGCCAGCAAAAGAAGGATCCATACCTCAGGCTCCTGTCTCCGCTCTTTGCGGAACCAGAAACCGGCTGCCATAAGCATATTTCCAAAACAAAGAGCCGATCCAATGAGCGGATCGCTTTCCGGCCAGGACAGAATCCATGCATTTTCTCTCCAGGAATACAATCCGAGCCATGTATTCCATATACTCTCCAATGAAAGACCGGATAGCGCAGCATCCAATGTGAGGCAGAAAGCCATGCCTCCCGCAGCTCCCAGCAGACAGAAAAGAAGTTCCTTGCCGCTGTCCCGCCGCTTTTCTTTCCGCGCCTCCTCTTCCCCATCCTCTTTCTTCACTTTTTTTATGCAGAGCCAGCCGGCAAACAAAGACAACAGCCAGCCCGAAATATCAAGAAAGCCCATGGCTCCGATATAAATTCCCGCCAGCAAAAAAGCAATGCGGGAACCTGTTCTCCCTTTCGCCATTCCGCATTGCCCGATTAGAAAAACACCCAAGACCCATAGGAAAAAATAAAATGTTTCCGGCTCCAGCTCATATATTTTCCCTGTATAGGATGGCAAAAATGCCAGAATTGCCACACTCCAAAAAGCTTCCGTCTTCCCGGCCAGCCTTCGGATTCCCAAATAAAGCACCAACAACGACAATACCTGAAGCGCCGCCTGCAGCACCAGTCCGGCCGCTGCCTTATTGCCGCTGAAAGAAAATAGTGTTGAAAGAACCGCCGCATAACAATAAGAAGCGCCATGAGCAAGACTTGGCACTCCTCCCGCATTGTTTATAAAAGCCATATCATAATATATACTGTCCTTTGGTACACCAGGTTCTTTTAATAACTGCATCCGGTAAGCAACAGATGCCGCCAATAAACATACCACTGAAAAAATTTCCAAAGCCTGTCGGAAACGCGCACTTTTCCACACCTTTCCTTCCGAAACCATTCCTGCAAATATGCCGGCCGTTTTTTGTCCGGCAAACCAGCAGACCACCGCCAAAACCGCAGCCAGGAAAACCAGGCTTACAGCCGTATACTGGTTTCCCCTCAACAGCGCAGCACTTGCCGCAGGCAGATAAGCTGCGGCAAATGCTGCCGTAATGATCACAAAAGACATCCATTCCAGATAACTGAACCATGTTTTTCTCATTCCCACGTAACCTCCATGCTGCCGCGGTTTATACTTTATCCAACGCCTGTTTCAGATCTTCGATAATGTCATTTTTATTTTCAATCCCTACCGAAAGGCGAATCAAATCGGGAGCAACTCCCGCTTCCACGAGCTGTTGGTCATTCATCTGCCTGTGGGTATGGCTTGCCGGATGCAGGATGCTGGTACGGGCATCCGCTACATGGGTTACGATAGAAGCCAGCTGCAAATGATCCATCATTTCGGCCGCCGCTTCCCTTCCGCCCTTTAAGCCGAAAGAAACAACGCCGCAAGTTCCATCCGGCATATATTTTTTCGCACGTTCGTAATACCGGTTTCCTTCCAGCCCCGGATAATTCACCCAGGCCACTTTTTCATGTTTTTCCAGATAAGAAGCTACGGCCATGGCATTTTCACAATGTCTCGGCACGCGTAAATGCAAGGTTTCCAGGCCTACATTCAGCAAGAAGGCATTCTGCGGCGACTGGGCCGCCCCAAGATCCCTCATCAGCTGGGTAGTTGCCTTAGTGATATAAGCCCGCTTTCCGAATTTTTCCGTATAAGTAATCCCATGATAAGAATCATCCGGCATGCAAAGTCCCGGATATTTGCCAGGGTATTTCCCCCAGTCAAAATTGCCGGAATCCACGATGGCCCCGCCTACGCACATGGCATGTCCATCCATATATTTCGTTGTGGAATGAGTCACGATATCCGCCCCCCATTCAAACGGCCTGCAATTTATAGGCGTCGCAAAAGTATTATCCACAATAAGGGGAACCTGATGGGCATGCGCCGCTTTAGCAAATTTTTCGATATCCAGCACTACCAGCGCCGGATTGGCGATGGTTTCCGCCAGCATGCATCTCGTATTATCCTGGAATGCCTTATGCAGTTCTTCTTCCGAAGCATCAGGATCCACCACCGTGCAGTCGATTCCCATCTTTTTCATTGTCACCATTAGGAGGTTAAACGTCCCCCCGTACACAGTGGAAGACATGACCACATGGGAACCGGCCTCGCAAATATTAAAAACCGCGTAATAATTCGCCGCCTGTCCGGAAGAAGTGAGCATAGCAGCCACCCCGCCTTCCAGTTCGCATATCTTCTGCGCAACGAATTCATTCGTCGGGTTTTGCAGCCTGGTATAAAAAAATCCGCTTTCCTCCAGATCAAACAGTCTGCCCATCTGTTCCGAAGTCTCATATTTAAATGTGGTACTCTGATAAATCGGAAGCACTCTTGGTTCCCCATTCTTCGGTTTCCACCCTGACTGGATGCATATCGTTTCCTTTTCATACTTTCCGTTCATTTCATACCCTCCGTTTCCGTTTTCTTATACACATGGCCGGACTATTCGTTCCAGTTATGGTAAACTGCCTGTACATCATCGTCATCGTCCAGCAGATCAAGCGTTTTCTGTAAATTTTTCACCGCCGTCTCATCCGTCAGATCCACATAATTCTGCGGAATCATCGTTACCTCCGCAGATATCATGGCAATGCCCGCCCCGCTCAATGCTTTGTTCACTTCGTCAAAGCTGTCAGGATCGGTCAAAATCTCAAAGCTGTCCTCTTCTTCCGAAAAATCTTCCGCTCCCGCATCCAGCGCTATCATCATCAGATCATCCGCCTCCATGGAACATTCCTCCTTGTCGATGATGATCTGCCCTTTCTTATCAAACATGAAAGACACGCATCCGGGCGTACCGATGCTTCCCTGTCCTTTCGTAAAGGCATTTCTGATATTTGCCGCCGTGCGGTTCTGGTTATCGGTCAGAGCATCCACGATAATTGCAATGCCCCCCGGCCCGTATCCTTCATAAGTCACATATTTGTAATTCACGTTTCCTACATCGCCGGCCGCTTTTTTGATTCCGCGCTCGATCGTATCGTTCGGCATATTGTTGGCTTTTGCCTTTGTAATGACCTGGGCAAGCTTAAAGTTATTGGCCGGATCCGGCCCTCCCTCTTTTACCGCAACGGCGATCTCTCTGCCGATTATAGTAAAAATCTTTCCCTTGGCCGCATCATTTTTTTCCTTCTTATGTTTTATATTTGCAAATTTTGAATGTCCAGACATAATTTAACTCTCCTTTTTACTGTTATTTTCTTCCGCCTCGTCCTCTTCCGGCTCCGGCGGTTTTATCTTTGTCACTAACACGCTTTGTATCATTTTGTTTTCTACCGATAATATTTTAAAATTATAACCGTCCACATCGATATCAAAATCTTCGTCTTCTTCGGGAATCTTATCCAATTTGGAAATCAGAAAACCGTTTAACGTTTCAAACTCTTCTTCCTCAAAAGATATGTCAAAACGTTCTTCCAATTCTTCCAGCGGAGTTTTTCCTTCTATAATATATTCGTCCGCATTGTCCGTGGCCTCGATATGCTCTTCGTCTTCGTCGTACTCGTCCAGAATATTTCCTACGATCTCCTCCAGGATATCTTCCATGGCAAGCAGTCCCGAGGTTTGTCCATACTCATCCACCACGATCACCATCTGCGTCTTGGTAGACTGCATCATCTGAAACAGCGCATCAATATTCTTTGTTTCCGGAATAAATGCCGCTTCCCTCAGCAGTCCTTCTATTTCCTTTACCGGGAGATCCTTGCCCTCTTCTCCCTCTCCAAAGGCATGCATACGCATCGCATCGCGCAAATGAAGAATTCCTATAATATGATCCAGATTTTCCTCATATACGGGAAACCTGCTGTTATTGTTATCCAGCATGAACTCTACCGCCTCTTTCAGCGGCATATTCCCCTCCACGGCTACGATCTGATTTCTGTGGGTCATAATATCATGAGCTTCCTTGTCCCCAAATTCAAAAATGTTCGTAATCATTTCCGCTTCGGTAGCTAACAAAACTCCCTGTTCATGGCCTTCATTCACCATTGAAATGATTTCTTCTTCCGTCACATCCGATAAGCCGTCGTCCACTTTCATTCCAAACAAACGCAATATTCCGTTTACACTTACCGTCACAAGTCCTGTAAAGGGCGAAAGCGCCTTCATAACATAATATACCGGATTGATGCATATATACGCCCACTTCTCCGGATATCTGGCCGCCAGCTTTTTCGGAAGCAGAACCCCAAAGGTCAATAATATGTAAGTGAGTACCGCCACCGCGAAAACAAGGGTAACCGCACCCGTAATCCCAGCTCCTATCGCTACCGCTTCCGGAGAATCCGGTTTCACATAAATCTCCAGCAGCCTTCTCATCCCCCTGATCCAGATGCCAAGATAAAAACTACCCATAACAATATTGATCAGCGTCACGATCAGCTGCACCATATTCACATATTTCGCCGGTTCTTCTATGATTGCAGCCAGCCGGCGGGATTTTTTATCGTTTTCCTCCCTGGCCTTCCTTTCAATATCCTTAATATTCAGGCTGTTGATCGCTGAACCGAACCCGTAAAAAAACATATCGGTCAGAATAAGCACTGCAAATAAAATCATACTGGCAGTAGGCCCGCCATCGTCCATAATCCCATCTCCTTTTATCTATCCAAAATATAAGACCTAAAGAATCACAGTAAACTATACCATTTAAAGCCCCGGCAGTCAAGCGTCACGGAAATCAATTTTGGAAGTCCGGAGCATGGCAGGGCGGGTTTTGGCACCACCGGCAGCACCGGGCGGAAGCGGGACAGGACAGGCTGCCCATGGATTTCCTTGCTGGTTCCGGGCAATGGATTTTCTAAATATTCCGGTAAAACAGTATCCGCCGGGCGCAACCGTCCGCGATTCGCCATCCAGGCTCATTGCGGACTTTTGGTGACATCCATGTCACCAAATTGCTGTTTGCTGAACGGAATATTAAGAAAATCTTATTTCCCTGCGCAAAGCAGCGGAAACCCATGCACTCCCTGTCCCGTCCCGCCTCCTCTGCCCTTTCCCATGCTGTCTGCCCTCTCCCTGCCCCGACCTCCAAAATTGATTTCCATGTTTTACATATTAATATGGTTGATATTATTTTTATAATCTTGTAGAATATGTTTTATCGCTATAGTTTCCTACTATGTCGTGCGTGGAGCATATAATAGGAAATATCCACCATCTATATATTATGACAGGAATAGTGAAAAAGTGTGAAAAATTTTCTTAAAAATTTATGAATTCATGAGGTTGTTATGCAGGACAAAAAATTATCAGGATTTAAAAAATTATTTGCCCCGATCGATATGACGGTGGGGATTCCCGGGAAACAGATTATAGCGTTTGCAATTCCAATGCTGATCGGGAATATTGCCCAGCAGTTGTATAATACGGCAGACAGTGTAATTGTGGGGCAGTATGTGGGGGATAACGCTCTGGCGGCGGTGGGAAGCGCTTCGCCTATCCTGAATCTGCTGCTTGTTTTGTTTGTAGGTATTTCGGTAGGCGCGGGGATTATGGTTTCCCAGTATTTCGGAGCGAAACAGAGGGAGGATTTGTCGGGGACGATCGGAAGCTGTGTGACGCTGACGGCAATTTCTTCGGTGATTATTATGATCGTAGGGCCGCTGGTTTCAGGCCCTTTGCTGAAGCTGCTGGATACGCCGGATACGATCCTTGGATGGTGTGAGTCTTATTTGAATATTATTTTTATCGGTATTGTCGGAATGGCATATTATAATATTCTGGGAGGCGTTCTCAGGGGGCTTGGCGATTCGGTGTCGGCGCTCTTATATTTATTGGTGGCTACGATTGTGAATATTGTATTGGATTTGCTGTTTGTAGCCAGTTTTGATATGGGAGTGGCGGGCGTAGCGCTGGCAACGGCGATTGCCCAGGCTTTGTCCGCAGTTCTTTGTTTCTGGAAACTGCTCAGGATGTCAGATGTTTTTGATTTTAAAAAGAAGTATTTGAAATTACATAAAAAGTATGCCATGATGACGATACGTCTCGGTCTGCCTTCGGGACTGACACAGGCTATTTTTTCCATGGCAATGATTGTTGTTCAGTCTTTGACGAATAGTTTTGGAGAAATGTTTATCGCTGCCAATGTCATTGTCATGAGAGTGGACGGTTTTGCTATGATGCCTAATTTTTCGTTTGGGACGGCGATGACTACTTATGCCGGGCAGAATGTAGGCGCCAGGGAATTTGAGAGGGTGGAAAAGGGTGCGAAACAGGGCACATGGATCTCTATGGGCGTATCTGCTGCGATCACTGTGATGATTCTTCTTTTTGGCGGCCAGCTGATGGGTATTTTTACGAAAACGAGAGAACTGGTAGATATGAGTATGCGTATGATGCAGATTCTTGCCGTAGGATATATTGCGATGGCAGTCACCCAGTCCTTGTCCGGCATTATGCGCGGAGCCGGTGATACGATGACTCCTATGTGGATCTCCCTGATTACTACGGTGGCTATCCGTGTGCCGGTGGCGTATGGGCTCGCTTACCTGACGAGAAGCGAACAATATCCGGGCGGACGATGTGAAAGCGTATTTGTTTCTTTGCTGGTTTCATGGACGCTGGGGGCGGTGATTACGTTTATTTGTTATCGATGGGGGAAATGGAAACAGAAGGCGATTGGAGAATAAAAAGGAAGTGGATGGGATGCAGCAGGAGGAAAAATACATATATATGACGGAGACCCCGGTTCCAAGGCTGATCGGGGAATTGGCAGTGCCTACCATTATAAGTATGCTGGTAACTTCGTTTTATAATATGGTTGATACTTTTTTTGTGGGAAAAATTGACAGGCAGTCTACGGCGGCAGTCGGCATTGTTTTTTCGGTGATGGCGCTGATTCAGGCATTGGGATTTTTTTTCGGACACGGTTCCGGGAATTATATTTCAAGGCGTCTGGGAGCGAAAGATTTTGAAGAAGCGGCGGCAATGGCGGCGAACGGTTTTTTTCTTGCTTTTCTTTGCGGGCTGCTCGTAATGGCAGGAGGACTTGTGTTCTTAAAACCGTTGGCAGTGGCTCTTGGCTCAACGCCTACCATATTGCCATATACGGAAGATTATTTAAGAATCATTCTGATAGGAGCGCCCTTTATGACTTCTTCGCTGGTGCTGAATAACCAGCTTCGTTTTCAGGGGAGCGCGGCATATGCCATGGTAGGTATTGTGACGGGAGCGGTAATTAATATTGTGCTGGATCCGCTGCTGATTTTTGTTTGCGGCATGGGAGTGGCAGGAGCGGCAGCAGCTACCGTAATCAGCCAGTTCTGCAGTTTTCTGCTTTTATTGTTTCAAAGCAGGAAGGGCGGCAATATAAGGATACAATTTTGTAACTTCAAACCGAATGGCCATTATGTAAAAGAGATTTGCAGAGGAGGCATACCTTCTTTGTGCAGACAGGGGCTTGCCAGCATATCCGGGATTTTGTTAAATCATGGAGCCGGACTTCATGGGGACGAAGCGATCGCGGCAATGTCCATTGTATCCAGGGTGACGATGTTTGCCAGTTCCGCATTGATCGGATTTGGACAGGGATTCCAGCCTGTGTGCGGTTTTAATTATGGAGCGAAGCTGTATGGGCGCGTGAGGGAGGGATTTGCTTTTTGCGTGAAATATGCCACTTTGTTTTTGGTTGGCATTTCTATTGTGGGCGCTTTGCTCGCGCCGGGAATCATCGGCTTGTTCCGGAAAGGGGATGCGGAGGTCATTGAAATCGGAGCGCTGGCGCTGCGTATGCAATGCCTGGCATTTCCCCTTACAGGTTGGATTATTATGTCCAATATGATGCTTCAATCTATCGGAAAAGCGCTGAAGGCTTCTATCCTGGCGGCGGCAAGACAGGGATTGTTTTTTATTCCTTTAATTTTGCTTTTGCCAAGAATATTTGGATTGTTTGGCGTGGAAGTATGCCAGACGGTATCCGACGTCCTTTCCTTTGCGCTGGCAGTTCCTTTGTGTGTCAGTGTTTTGAAAGAAATGAGGGAAGAGCAGGAAAAGGAGTGTTCCAATTTAATATAAAGTATAAAAAAGAGGGCATTTATTCTTCATAAACAGTGACATAGTAAAGGGATTCATGCATTTTTTCATCGTATAACGGGAAAGATTAAAAGTTCTCCATCGGGAACCTTCGTGTTCCGTCAGCAGTATACTGTCATAGTACGTATAATGGAGATATTCTTCCATCCATGTAATCGGTTTGTAGGTATCGGGATAGTAGTCTCTTCGGCTGTCATTCTTCCATGCTTTTAGATCCAGTGTCCAACGGACAGAATTTTCCGGGCCGTTAAAAAGGGCGGACAGCGTTTGCGGATTGAGGATGGCCGGAGCGGCATCTGCGGAAAGGCCGAGCAGATATAGCGTATCATAGTCCGGTCTTTCGGATTCGGTTCTTTCTTTTTCCAACATTTGCGCGATATTGTATTTGGCGATAAAATAATCGGGGCGGCTGAAGGAAAAAGCAATATATAAAACGGTGACAACGGTGATACAGTATGAAAATAATGGAAACATTTCTTTGTATATATGGATAAGAATACCGGTCATAAGGAAAAATATTGCGATCAGAGCCCAAAGTACAAAAAAGCGCAGGAAGGTCAGGTCGTAATATTGAATATATAAAAGCATGCGCATAGCGCTGGAGGCAATCATAATATAAGTGCATAAGGATATTATTGTTAAAATAGCTTTTAACGCTTTGTTCTCTTTGAATCGACCCAGGCAGACGAATACCAGAACCAGATTGATCAGACAGACAAAAAGAAGCTGAAAAAAACCTTCCCGCGCATATTCCGCATAGGTATATGGTTTGGGAAGCTGCATATTGCCCGCAAAGAGATAAATGATCTGGATACCGCTGAATAAAAGGTAAATAAAGGACAAAATAGCGGTAAAAGTGATGGCGATCAGAGGTTCCCCGGTACGTTTATCAGCGACTTCCTCCTTTATAGAACGCTTTTCCAGATAAGCAGAAATACAGTAGGAAGCAAAAAAGGAAAAAAGGATGGAAAAGGTCAGCCCGATAAAGTTTTCCGAAAGCCAGTCGATAAAAGCAAAATCTTTGATAAAGGAACGAAAAACAATATCTGCGGAAGAAAGCAGAGATAATACGACGGTCAGCAGCGGCAAGGAAATAAGGAGGCCGATCATAATATAGGCAGGGCCGGACATTTTATTTTTATCTTTCGTTTTTTCGGCTTTCCGGTATAACTTAAAATCGGTAACCGGTCTTGTAAATGAATGTAAGGAGCCGAGGATAGTCTGTAGTATGGCCTGAAAGTATTTAAAAATATCCCATAGTTTATCCTGATAGAAGTTGTGTATAAACAGTATAAAAAATAAGATAAAAATTCCACATTTGTTCATGAGAATAATATTCTTATTATCGGTACAAAAAGTAGAAATGCCTAACAGCTCAATGCTAACCGCGTAAAATGCGGAGTCTTTTTTGGCGGAAATCCCTGACTTTTTCAAGAATGAGAAAAAATAGAAGAGGGTTCCGCCTGTGAAAAAAGGGTATGTGATACCGGAAGCATTTTTATATAGGCAGAAAGTATAAAAAAGGGCATAAATAACGCTGCTCAGGCCGAAAAGCCCAAAGTGGCGAATTTTCTTTTCTTCTTCTTCCATAAATTTTGTAGATTCGTTCATTCTTGTTTTTCCTCCTTTTCGTCTTCTATATATTGCAGAATATCGCCCGGCTGGCAGTTCAGTGATTTGCAGATAGCATTCAGCGTGGACAGCCGTATGGCTTTTGCTTTGTTATTTTTTAAAATGGAAAGATTAGCGAGGGTGATATCCACATCTTTTGCAAGTTCGGTCAGTCCTTTTTTGCGTTGCGCCATGACCACGTCTAAGTTAATAATAATTCCCATGGGTTTCCTCCTAAATGGTTAAGTCGTTTTCCAGTTTGTATGCAACAGCTTTATCAAATACCTGGGATAAAACTTTGCTGAAAAGTCCGGCTATGACAAAAACAAGAATAACGATGAGAACCGCCGGAGTAATATAAAGGAACAGCCGGCCGGCGGTAATCAGGGCGATCACCAGGCTATAAGTGCCCATGCGCCGGAGGCTTGTGACATTTTCCAGGATAAAACAGTCGTCGTTTAAGACGGTGCGGAATATTTTCCTGAGTTCATAAATGATAAGAATAGCAAATGTCCCGGAAAAGAAGAAAAGCAGAATAAGAGGGACATAGTTATTGGCAAAATAGCTGTTATATCTTCCGTAAAATTTAATGCTGATGGGAAGAGTAAGAGTGACAAGAATTCCTGTATAAAACATGAAATCTAAAAGCAGTTTGGTAGCCAGCGTCAGTTTATCTTTCATGGGAAAGCCTCCTTTGGTCAATAAATTTTTGAAGTTAAAAATCATTTATTGATGTTTATCCTATCACGGTTCAAATTGAAAGTCAATAAGAATTTATTGATATTCGATAAAATATTATTATAGGACGATATGAAATTAGATAATCGAAACTTGATAAACACAATCTGGCAAATATAATGCAATGATTATTTGAAAGAGGAAAAAGGAAAAGCAGAAAATCTCCCAACTTAAAATATTGTATATATTTACCAAAGATAAGTAAAATAATCGAAATTAACTATAAAATATTCACAAAAAATTTACAAAATATCAATTCCATGTAATATCTGTATGTTATTCTAATGATATATAAGAAGGTTTCGGATATTTTATGGGAGGTATATGGATGCGGCGGAAAGATTTTCAGCCAGGAAGGCGGCCAGGCGGGGGAAAGAGATATCTGCTGCCAGGGGGGCTTTGGATTTTGGTAGTGGTGCTGAATATTCTGGCATGGAAGAACAAGGCTTTTTGCGATTTTTACGTAATACATATTTATCCCTTATGGGTGAATACATATAGCAGAGCCATGGGAATATTTTCTTTTTCCGTAGGCGAAATGATGGTTATAGCGGGCGCTGTTTTAACGGTGGCAGCCATACTGTTGTCTGCTGTATACGGCGCTGCATGGATTTTTGAAAAGCGGCAGGACACGACGCAGCCGATTGGCGGAGCCAGGGCAGATTGGAAGCATAAAAACAGGAATGGGATAAGAAAATTTTGCAAGGGTTATTTTGTTGTTTACGGTTGGATATTTACTGGGGTTGCCATAGTAATGACACTGAATTGCTTTATTCCCTATCATTGCTCCACGCTGGAAGAAAAATACGGAATACTTTGCAGGGGAACGGAAGGGGGCTTCGCGGAGGGAAGCTCTGCGGAAGAAGGTTTCGCGGTGATAGACCTGTTGTCCAGGGAATATACCTTGGAGGAATTGATCAGATTAAGAGATTATGTAGTAATAAAAACGAATGAGCTGGCAGAGCTGGTAGAGAGGGATGAAAACGGAAATATTATTTATCCTGAGGATATGGAAGGGGAACTTATAGCGTGCATGCAGGATCTGGGCGGAGAGTGCGGACAGCTGGCAGGATACTACCCCAGGCCGAAACAGTTTACATTTTCAGGATTTTTCAGCCAGCAGAAAATGAAAGGATATTTTTTCCCTTTTTCGATGGAAGTGAATTATAATAAGCTGATGCATGAAATAAACCGCCCGGCGACGATTTGCCATGAATATGCGCATTTGAAAGGCTTTATGTATGAAGAAGAAGCGAATATGATAGGATTTCTTGCCTGTATTCATTCTTCCGATCTGACATTCCAGTATAGCGGATATCTGAGCGTGTTAAACTATATTGATAATGAATTTTATAAAGCCATAGGAAAGAATAAAGAAATATACTTATCCCACGTAAATATCTCTCCCCGGGTGAGGAAGGAAAATATATTTTTAGAGAAAGATGCCTGGGAAAAAGTGGAAGCCAGGGCGGTGATCAGTACGGAAGTAGTAGACAAAGTTTCGGATAAGCTTTCGGAAACTTCCATGGTTTTAAACGGAGTCGAGGACGGGACGCTCAGCTATACTCGGGTAATCGGCCTTCTGCTCCACTACTATGACGGCTCCCCCGAAGTAGAAGAAACGCTGCTCCAAGCACAAGCAATCCCCGCAGACCCGGAAACAACCTCGGAAACGCCCTCTAAAATAACCAGTGTAATGAATACAATAGAAGTTCAAGAAAACACATATTGACACAGATAAAGATTCCTTATAATATCTAGTTAGCTTTTAAAAAATTGCAAAATAGATATTATAGATAAACTTGCTGAATATTCTGAAAATATGTTCCGTGAAAATCCTTCTGTACCATGGAATCAAGACCATAGAAGACAGGAGGGACATTTCCCGACTGTCTTCTGTTTTACTGGGCTTGATGGAATGCCCGGTACAACAGGATTTTCACGGAACATATTTTCAGAATATTCTCACAACCTACAATTTTACAATTTTACAACTACCCATTTATCTTTATCTGGAAGGAGCAAAAAAGCATGAAATTAATTTCCTGGAATGTAAACGGGCTTCGGGCCTGTGTAGGCAAGGGGTTTCTCGATTTTTTTAAAGAAGTGGATGCAGATATTTTTTGCATACAGGAGACAAAGCTACAGGAGGGGCAGATTGAACTGGAGACTCCGGGATATCGGCAATATTGGAATTATGCGGAAAAGAAGGGTTATTCGGGAACGGCTGTTTTCACAAAAAAGGAACCTTTATCCGTCGCATACGGAATAGGAGTGGAGGAACATGACCACGAAGGAAGGGTCATTACTTTGGAATATGAAGATTTTTATATGATAACGGTGTATACGCCGAACTCCCAGGAAGGGTTGGCGAGGCTTTCCTACCGGATGCAGTGGGAGAAGGATTTCCTTAGCTATTTAAAAGGGCTGGAAGCAAAAAAACCGGTTATTTTCTGCGGGGATTTGAACGTAGCCCATAAAGAGATCGATTTGAAAAATCCTAAGACAAACAGAAAAAATGCGGGATTTACGGATGAAGAGAGGGGAAAATTTACGGAGTTGACGGAAGCCGGTTTTATAGATACATTCCGGCATTTTTATCCCGATAAAGAGGGGGCTTATTCCTGGTGGTCGTATCGGTTCAGCGCCAGAGCCAAAAATGCGGGGTGGCGCATCGATTATTTCCTCGTATCGGAAGCGCTGAAGGAACGCCTGGAGGATGCGCTGATTTATACGGAAGTATTTGGATCGGACCATTGTCCGGTGGGATTGGTTATAAAATAATAATATTGTGAAATTTTGGCAGGAAAATCATTCTCCGAAGCAGGGGAGTGATTTTTTTTGCATTTTTTCCATATGATATTTGTCCTTTTTCTATATTAGAAAAATGGGCAGAATGATATATTAAAATCACAAAAAAGAAAGGGAGGTTACACAATGAAGAGAATAAAAAAATGGATGGCTTTGCTGATCGGCATATGTGTATTGGCGGCGGGATGCGGAAATGGGGCGCAGACCGAATCCGCCGGTACGGCAAGTGGAAGTTCCGAGAATAAAGGGGCTGGCGCTGAAGAAGCAGCCGGGGCGGGAGAAGAAAGTTCAGAAAGCGCTTTTTCCGACGGGGAAAAACAAAAAGTAATCTGGTTTACTTCCGCAACCAAATATAAGGCGGCTTATGAGTCGATGGCAGCAAAGCTGCTGGAGGAAGAAAACATTGAAATTGAATTCCAGCAAGTGGCGGACGATCAGTACCATACGATGCTGAAAACAAAGCTGGCAACCGGGGATGCGCCCGATATTTTTGAACATAACGCACCCACGGAATACGGCACGGTCAATGCTCAGGAAAATTGCGTGGAACTTACTGGCGAAGAATGGGTAAGCCGACTGGTAAATCCCGATATATTAAAGGATAAGAACGGAAAAATATGGGCGTTTCCCACGGAGTCTTCCGAATGTTATTTTGGAATGTATTACAATAAGGGATTAATGGAAGAGCTGGGGCTGGCAGAAGAAATGAACCCGAAAACTTATGAGGAATTTCTTGGCCTTTGTCAGAAGATAAAAGATAAAGGTGTGGTTCCCGTATATTTTCCCGATAAGGATAGCTCCGTAATGCAGTGTTGGGTTACATCGGCATTGCCGATCGTATTATCGGTCAATAATCCCGACGCTTTGGAGAAGATACGAATAAACGAAGCGAAATGGACGGATTATCCGGAATATATTCAAGTACTGGAAACTTTGACGGAACTGTACGAGAAAGGCTATGTGAATGAGAACCATGCGTCGGCAACTCAGGATATGTGGAAAGAAGCCGTTGCAACCGGGGAAGCGGCCATGATGTATACCGGAGAATGGACGGTTACGGATATGCTGGCAAAATATCCGGATCTGGAACTCGGTTCTTTTGTAGTTCCTTTTGCAGATCAGGATGCGACTTCCATCGGAGCCTATGTAAGTTCTGTTTATGTATGCAAAAACGGACAGAATACGGACGCCGCATTAAAAGTATTGGAATGTTTTTCGCGGCCGGAATATATGAATCTTTATTATGAGCAGTTGCCGGGATTCCCTGCATTTTCTGATGTGGATGGCGGACAGGTTCCTCAGTGCGTACAGAGTATTGTGGATAATTATGTTGAGACAAATAAATATTTTATCGAAATGAACGGCGCGATACCGGAAATGTCATCCATTCTGCCGGACTTGTGGAAAAACTACGTGGACATGGTAAATGGAGGTTCTACTCCGTTGCAGATTGTGGAGGAATGGCAGGTAAAATATGAAGAATATATGGCGGAAACAGAACAAACGGGATTTTAAGGTATAAGTGGTGCATATGAGAAAAAGAAAAGCAAAAGGAATAAGAATGTATCCATATCGGCTGATGGTGCCGGCGCTGTTTATCTATACTGCATTTTATATGATTCCTCTTGTGATAGGGCTGGTTATGTCTTTTACGAACTGGAATGTGGAAAATCTGTCATTTAAGGGAGCTTTCCTGAATATGGAGGGACTTCATTTTAAAGGATTGGATAATTACCTGGCGATTTTCAGGGACAGGCATTTTCTGCTTTCTTTGAGAAACACGGTAGTCTTTGCGGTGGCGACAACGATGATAAAACTTTTGGCAGGTTTGCTGCTGGCGTTGGCGCTTAACCGCGGGCTGCGCACCCAGAAATATTTGAGGACGGTATATTATATCCCCTCGGTGTTGAGTTATATTGTGGTAGGGGTATTGTTTTCTTCCATATTGCGCACGGATGGGATGTTGAATCGGATGCTTGGGATCTTTTTGCATAAAGAGATCGGCCATGACTGGCTGGGAAGTACACAGACAGCCCTTGGCTGTATTATAGCGGTGGAAGTTTGGAAGTGGTCGGGATATGTTATGACGGTTTTTCTGGCTGGTTTGCAGGGAATTTCCCGGGAGTATTATGAATCGGCGAAAATAGACGGCGCGGGCAGTTTTCAGGCGTTTTGGTTTATTACTCTTCCCCTTCTGATTCCTTCCTTTACGGTCAATGTCACGATGTGTGTGATCGGAGGATTTAAGGTGTTCGATCAGGTTTTTGTCATGACCAACGGAGGTCCGGGTTTTGCCACACAGGTATTGAATACCATGATATATCAGGCATTTTCTGAAGGAAGGCTGGCAAAAAGCGCGGCGATGGGCATCGTACTATTTGTATTTATTTCGATCATTTCCGTTAGCCTTTCCGGTATTTTGCACCGAAAGGAGGAAAATATGACATGAAAAGCAGACGCTGTGTGGGAAAGATAATATTTGAGCTATGCATGTTAGCACTTAGTGGTATTATTCTCATTCCGCTGCTTATGCTGATATTTGGTTCTTTTAAGGATGCGGCGGCAGCGGCCCGGTTTACGATAGATTTGCCGGAAGAATGGCATTTGGAAAATTACATATATGTATTTACTTCCGGAAAGCTGGGGAGAGCTACTTTCAACAGTTTCATCTATTCTGTATTTGGTGTATCGGTGTGTACGATATGTGCCATGCTTTGTGCTTTTATTATGGAACGAAGGTCTTCCCGCGTTACGGAGGGGGTATATATGTATATTAATGTGGGAATGGTAGCCCCGCTTATGGTGATTCCCACATTGGCGTTTCTGAAGGCGCTGCATATTTACGGGACTTATTTCAGCGTAATACTTGTATTCGCCGGAATGTATATTCCCTGGAGCGTCTTTTTGTTTACAAGCTTTATGAAGAATGTACCGAGAGAACTGGATGAGGCGGCTTTTATTGATGGATGCAGACCTATAAGATTGTTTTTTACGGTGGTAATGCCGCTTCTGAAGCCGATCATCGCTACAAATATCGTATTTATTGCGATGAACATATGGAACGATATGATGATACCGCTATATATGGTGAACAGTCCTGAGAAGACGCCGGTGTCTTTATCGGTATATCAATTTTATGGCAGTTATTTTCGGGATTGGAATCTGGTGTTTGCAGATCTGGTTATCGCGTCGCTTCCTATGATTGTTTTGTATTTTTATCTTCAAAAATATATTGTTGGCGGATTGACGGTAGGAGCGGTGAAAGGATAGGTGGAAGGATTGAGGGATTTTTTTTACCGGCCGGAAAAAGGCTATGTGGGGGATGTGATTCCCTATTATGAAGATGGAATTTATTATCTTTATTTTTTATATGCTTCCCGCAAAAAATATGAAGAGGGAACGTCATGGTATCTGGTGACCACGAGAGATTTTATCCACTATAAAGAGTATGGGGAAGTATTGGCGCATGGAACAGAGGAAGACCAGGATTTGAATGCATATACGGGTTCTATTTATAAAAATGATGGTGTTTATTATTTATATTACACGGGGTACAATGCGCATTCGGAATTCCGGGTACAGGGAGAGCCTTTGCAGGCAGTTATGATGGCGAAAAGCAATAATCTCTTTACGTGGGAGAAATTGCCGGAGAAGACTTTTTATGCGTCGGAGGATTATTATGAATTCTCCGATTGGAGAGATCCTTTTGTTTTCTGGAATGAGGAAAGGAAGGAGTATGAAATGCTGCTGGCAGCCAGACAGCGGAAAGGCTCCGGAAGAAAAAGAGGGTGCGTGGGATTATGCCGGTCGGATAATCTGCTGGACTGGAAGGCGTCGGAGGCATACTATGCGCCCGGGTTGTATATGACCCATGAATGCCCGGAAGCATTCCGAATGGGGAGGTGGAAATATTTGTTGTTTTCCACTTTTTCGGAAAGGTTTGCCACCCATTATCGGATCGTGGGAGCGGCAGAGGGAGATTTTGTTTCGCCCCGGGAAGATACTTTTGATGGAAGAGGATTTTATGCGGGAAAGACGGCGTCCGATGGAGAAAAACGTTTTATTTTCGGCTGGGTTCCGACCAAAAAGGAAGAAAATGACTATGGAGATTACGAGTGGGCCGGAAATTTGGTCGTTCATGAGCTGCTGCAAAGAAAAAACGGTATTTTATATGCTGGGATGCCTTCCGGCATAAAGAGATATTTTCAACAGGAAGTGCCGTTTTTATTAAATAAAATATGCGGGAATTTATCCAAAGAAAAAAATGGAAGATTCAGGATGAATGGCAGAAATTTGTTTTCGGCGGCAGTAACGGAGGAGGAACTGCCGGGAAGATGCCTGATAACAGCGAAAATGTGTTTTGAAGAGGGAACGAGAGCGTTGGGGATATTGCTCCGCAGCGATGGGGAAGCGGAACAAAGTTATTATATACGTTTGGAACCTTATAGAAACCGGATGGTTTTTGATATGTGGCCAAGGAAAATAAAAGGGGAGAATGAAGATACGTGGGAGATTAACGGGGATAAGCCGTTTTTCCCGGAACTGGAGCGTGATTGTCCGTTAAAGCCGGGAGAAGAGTATGTGGTTTCCGTGCTTGTGGACGATACGGTATGTGTGGTGTATGTGGAAGGGATGACCGCGATGACTTCCAGGATTTATAACATAAAAAGAGGCAGATTAGGAGTATTTGTTTCGGAAGGATGCGGGGAATTTTATGATTTGAGCATAAAGAGAAATAGTAAGGATAACAGGGAAAGGCAGGGAAGGAATGAGAGATCATAAAAATAAATTCCCAATGAGGCAGATCCATTTGGATTTTCATAACAGCGAAGAGATTAAAAATATTGCAGGAGATTTTTCCGGGGAAAAATTTGCGGATACTCTTGAAAATGCCCATGTAAATTCTATCAATTTATTTGCGCGCTGCCATCATGGTATGATGTATTACCGGTCGGAGCATTTTCCTGAGAGAATGCATCCTCATTTAAAAGTAGCGAATTTGCTGGAGGAACAGACAAAATGCTGCCGGGAGAGGGGAATTAAAGTGAATCTGTACACCAGTGTGCGCTGGGATGTTTATACGGTAAAACATCATAGAGAATGGATATGCATTGATGAAAATGGAGCTCTTAGCGATTATGAGCATAAGGCATTTTTTGAAGCGGGATTTTATAAGAATCTTTGTGTAAACACCGGTTACAGGGATTTTCTGAAGGAGCATCTCCGGGAGCTGATGGAAGCGATTCCGGCGGACGGGATATGGTTTGATGCATCTTTCGTGGTGGAATGCTGCTGTGAGACGTGTATGGAAAAGATGAGGGCGGCTGGACTGGAGCCGCGCAGCAAGAAAGACAGGGAAGAGTTTGCGGAACTGACATATCAGGATTTTGTACGGGATATGTCAGGCTTTATCAGAGAACTGCATCCGAATTATGATATTTTTTATAATAAAGGGCATGTAGGAAAGCCGGATCGCCCGGTAAAGGATGGTTATACCTATGTCGCTATGGAATCTCTGCCGGGAGGCCCCTGGGATTATCTGGACTTTCCCCATTCCCAGAGGTATATACGTAATTGGGGACTTCCAACAGTGGGATTGACCGGAAAATTCCATACCTCGTGGGGAGATTTCCATTCCTTCAGAGATCCGGTGTCGCTGGAATACGAATGTTTTCGTATGCTGGCCTTGGGCGGGGGGTGCAATATCGGCGATCAGCTGGAACCGTCGGGAATCCTGTCGAAACCGGTCTATGATCTGATTGGAGATATATATCGCAGAGTGGAAGAGAAGGAGCCATGGTGTGTCGGCGCGCTGCCGGTTTCCGAGATAGCGGTGTTGGTACCGGAGGAATTTACCGGAGCCGGAGCGGGGAATCTTCCGGGAGCTTCTCAAGGGGCTTGCCGGCTGCTTCAGGAGGGCGGCTACCAATTTGAATTTGTAGATTCCAAGATGGATTTTGGGAAATACAGGCTTTTGATTTTGCCCGATCTGATTCCGGTGGATAAAAAACTGAAAGAAAAGCTGGATAGATTTATGGACGGCGGGGGAAAAATATTTTTGTCCCATGAAGCAGGGCTTATCAAAGAGAAGGAAGGAATCAGGGAATTTGCATTGTCTCGTTGGGGGATCTCTTATAAAGGGGAGGCTCCTTATGAACCGGATTTTATCGTTCCAAAGGGGGAGGCCGGAGAAGGGCTGCCTTGTGTGGAGCATGTAATGTATGTGAGAGGAAGTGAAGTGGAGGCAACGGATCGGGGAAAAGTATGCTGTATGGTGAAAAGGCCGGTGTTTAACCGGACTTATGAACATTTTTCTTCGCATATGCACGCGCCGTCTTCCGGGGAAGAGGTTTATCCGGGAATCGTGGAAGGAGAAAATTCTTTTTACTTTGCACATCCCATATTTACTATTTATCATTTATATCGTCCGGGGTGGTGCAGGAAGCTGTTCTGTAATATAATGAATATGCTTCTGCCAAATCCCATCGTGAAACATAACGGCCCTTCTTCGTTGGAAGTGGAACTGTTGGAGCAAAAGGAGGAAAAAAGGCTGATCCTTCATTTGCTGCATTACATTCCGCAGCATAGAAGCGAATATGTGGATACGGTGGAAGAGATCATACCATTATATCATGTGGAGGTATGGATAAAAACAGAAAAGAAGCCGGAGGGAGCTATGTTCGTGCCGGAAGGGGAACCTGTAGACATGCGGCTGGAGGATGGATATGTTCATATCAAGGTAGCGAAGGTGGAAGGGCATCGGATGATAGCACTTTCTTATAGGTAGGGAATGAAAAAACTGAAATTCAGGCAAAAATTGTTTCTGTATTATTCCGCCATAGTTTTTCTGGTGATTTTATTGGGATTTGGAGCCGTTTACGCGTATATTGTAAAGCGGCTCCAGACGGAAATACTGCAGAACATGGAATTGTCAGTAAAAGAAATGACAGGACAACTGGATAACAGGATAAAGGAGATGGACCGGCTCACGATTGAGGTGGTCTCAAATCCTTTTATTCAGGAATATATGCAGAACTTATCGAAAGAGGGGATTCCGAACAGTTACAGCGACATGGGGAATATGGCATCCAACACGCTGATATCCATAAGTGCGGTAAACCTGGGATCTCTGCGAGTAAGTATTTTTAATCGTTTTGGTTCTTATATCAGTATTGGAATACCGGATGACCAAAAGGCGATCGGAGCGCGTATGAAAATGCCGGATTATACGGAATGGTATGATTCCGTCGTTCCAAAGCGCAACAGCAGCGGAAAGCTGCCCCCGCATGACGATTTTTGGGCAGATAAAGAAAAAATGATTTCTGTAATCAGGGAAATCGTGGATATCAATTCCTATGCTTCTTATGGACTTGTGGAGATTCAATATCCGGTACGGAAATTGGAGGAATTATTTTTTGGCGGGCAGGAACAGAAGCAATATCTTTTTACAGGGGAAGGAGAATTGATCTATAGCAATGATACAAGAGCCGGTACGGATGTTGGGCAGTTGATTTCCTGCATAGAAGGGGAAAAGGGAATTGTTAAAACCAGTTTAAACGGAGAAAAGAGCTACTTTTGTTATGAAAAAAGCGAAAATACGGATTGGTATTTTGCTGTAGTGAAGCCGGTAAATGTATTGCGGAAGGCGGTTTTTCCCGTAGTGGGGGTAGCTTTGCTTATTGCCATAGTCCTGCTGCTTGTGATGCTGGTATTTACCGGACTGATCGCGGACAGGTTGACGAAGCCGCTGAAGAAGCTTCAGGAAAGAATCAGGCATGCGGACAGAGCACAGACAGAGAAAATGCTGGCGGAGGAGGCCGAGGAAAGGGATGAGATCCGTGTCATTGATACCGCTTTTGAATCTTTATATAAAAATCTTCAATTATCGAAAGATGAATTGGATTATGTAAAACTACAGGAGGCGAAAACTCGGATGCTGGCCGTTCAGGCGCAGATGAATCCTCATTTTTTATATAATATCCTGTCTGTGATCAATGCGATTGGATTTGAATATGGAGCGGATGAGATCATGGATATTTGCCAACATCTTTCCAGTATGCTGCGTTATGCGGGTGCCTTTAATATGAATAAAGTAAGTATGGAGGAAGAAATAAACCATACAAGGAATTATCTGGAACTTATGAAATGCAGGTTTAAGGAGAGGATAAGATATGAAATCAGGGCGGAAGAGGGAACGGAAAAAATAAGGGTGCCAAAACTGATTCTTCAGCCTATTGTAGAGAACTGCTTCCAACATGGCTTGCGGGAAATAAAAACGGAGTGGAAGATTGTTATTGAAATTAAGGAAGCAGAAAATCATTGGTTCGTCAAGGTCAGCGATAACGGAAGAGGATTCGGAAGAGAAGCCATGGAAAAGCTGGACGAAAAACTGGAAAATTGGCAGGATAATTTGAGCGACGATATCGGCAGTCTGGGAATCGGCGGATATGGTCTTATTAATGTTATTATACGGTTAAAAATAGCATATGGAAAAAAAGCGTTTTTTAAAATACATGATAAAGGGGAGGATGGGGAATACTGCACAGTTGAAATAGGCGGTGAAATGAATGTATAAAGTGCTGATTGCGGAAGATGAGCCTTTTATTGGCGACAGCATACGGAAAATGATGGAACGGTTCGGGCCGGAGTTTGAGGTATGTGCCTGTGTATATGACGGAGAAGCCGCGTTGGAGCGGTTGGAGGAAGAAAGCTTTGATGTGGTTCTGACGGATATTCGTATGCCGGGGATGGATGGTATTGAAGTATTGCGCCGGATCGACCGTGACTATCCGAATATAATTACAGTTGTCATATCCGGATATGAGATTTTTGATTATGCGCGGAAAGCATTAAAATACCATGCATCGGAATACCTGTTGAAACCGGTTTCGATCGATAATATGAAGGAACTGCTGGCAAAGTTGAAAGTTTTATTAGTTGAAAGGGAAAAGGAACAACATTACCAGAAGATTTTTTCTGCTGTCGGCGTTGGAGGAGGAGAAAAAAAAGAAGACGGCAGCGGGAAAGAGCAGTTGGCGGAGTCCGTAAGGCAATATCTGGAGGGTCATTATGGGGAAAAGATTACAACAAAAGAGTTGTCAAAAAAGTTTGGTTTGGTTCCCTCTTATCTCAGTACATTATTTCGCCAGGAGCAGGGAATGTCGCCTTCCGATTATTTGAACAGGCTGCGAATTGAAAGGGCGAAGGCTCTGCTTTTGGAAAATATGTTCCTGACGGTAAGGGAAATTGCGGAAATCACCGGGTATGCGGATCAGTTGTATTTCAGCAAAGTATTTAAAAAAGAAACTGGAATGACACCTTCTGACTTCCGGGCTGCTTTCGGAAAGAGGCAGGATTGACTCTAATCGGTACTCTTTTCCACAAAAAGGAAAAACCGTATTTGCGGATATTTCAAACGCAGTGAATTCCCAATAGGAGATTATTACCCTACCCTAATGGAATCTTCATAAGGAAGTATAAGTTCATGGACGATTTCATAAGCGAAATCTTTCATAAGGGAAAATTTCTGCCTGTAATTATCCTCTGTAAGCCGGTTGTTTCCATGAATGATAGCTTCCGCCATATACTGATTGATCTCCGGCGAGAAATGCAGGGTATCCATATAATTATCCAGGTTAGTAACGATTTCCCGTTCATCCTGGAAATAAAATAGTTCCACATTATCGTATGTCAGCAAAACGGCAGCGGTCTGTTCCATATTATAAAGATAGGCTTCCAAATCTCCGCTGCGGTAAAGATTGTCCCAGAAGAGCATGGAATAAGCCGGGAAGAAAATCTTAAACTTCGTTTCCGGATGATCTTCCACCTGCTTTCTGATTAAATTAATATTGGCGTCCAAGGTATCGCGGTAATAATCTTTTTCTTTCATAGGAGCGATTTCCGGCGTGCGGATATAAAGGCCAAGCGCCATATCCTGGTTAAATTCTTTCCATTGCGCCCAGTTATAGGAATCGTTGGCATCATAATCCCCCAAAAAAGTATTGGCGATCATATAAGGTATTTTCTCAAAAAGAACGCCTTTGTTATAAAGGTATTCCACATCGTCAAAATAATTTTTGTTATACAGATACATGGGGCATCCCGTCAGTTCGTAAGTGGGGACAGGGGATGCTGCCAGGGAGGAAGTGTCCATGCTGTAAAATACATATTTTAAATCGTGTTTTTCATAGGCGGCGTCCAGAAGATAACAAAGATCCGCAGTAGCGCCGTAGGAACGGACTGCTTTGATGGCGGTGCAATCAAAACCATCGTTAAACCAGCCGTTATTATAATTTTCCGCTACGGAGGAGCCCACGATCAGGCTGTCGTATTCGAAAGTCCGTAAAGAACCGATGCATTGATATTCTTTATCAGTGAGAACCGCTTTCAATCCAAACCATGGTTTATGGTAGTGAAAAAACGGGTCGATAAGAACAACGACAGCGCCTATAATCACCATAAGAAAAAGGATGCGCCGGAAAAAACATTTTACAAATTTCCGTGCCGTATGCTCTTGAAGTTCCGATGTTTTTAACATGAAATAGTCTGTCCTTTCGTGAAGATAATTCCGTTTTATTAAAAATTAAAATAAATAAATGTACTGACTTGTGAAAAGGAAATAAGCGACCAGATAAAGAGGATAACGATGAACCAGCAGAATCCGGAACCGTAATCTGCCGTTTCTACGATCTGCAACGCATTTTTTCTTGTCAGGATGAATGCACTGGCGATCAGAATCAGCAGGAACAGTATAATATAAGCAACAGGAAGCATTTCCGGAGCGAACATGGTAACGGCCTGTTTAAAAATATAAAATTCAGGAATATCCATATTTATAACCAGCTTATGAATATATCCCGTATTTCGGAAGGAAAAGAGGTTTTTAAACATTTGGAAAGCATGGGCCATACTTTCGCTGCGGAAGAAAAACAGGGATAAATTGAAAAAGGAAAAGGTAAAAAACCATCCCAGCCATCTTGGAATATAAAAACGGGAAGGATTTTTTTCCTGACTTCCCCTGACCCCTATGATACCCAGATTGTCCCAAACAACCAAAAGTCCCTGCATAACGCCCCATGCTACATAAGTCCAATTAGCGCCATGCCAAAGGCCGCTTAAGGAAAAAATGACCATTGTATTTAAAATTGTCCGTGCCTTTCCTTTTTTGCTGCCTCCCAGCGGAATATAAACATAGGTGACAAAAAAACGGGAAAGGGTCATATGCCAGCGCTGCCACAATTCTTTTACGGAACATGCTTTATAAGGAGAATTAAAGTTTACCGGAAGCTGCACATTAAACATATATCCCAGTCCAATCGCCATATCACTATAACCGCTGAAATCAAAATAAATCTGAAAGGTATAGGACAGGATTACGAGCAGAGTGGAGGGCGAATCCAAAAAATAAGTCTGTTCAAAGCCGAAATTTGTAACGAGGGCAAGCACGTCGGCTAAAAGCACCTTTTTACTTAACCCTATAACAAAAAGAGAAATACCTCTGGCAAAACTGCTAATATCAAAATTTCTCCTGGAAAGGTCATCGAATTGAGGAATGATTTCCTTATACAAAACGATGGGCCCGGCGATCAGCTGGGGAAAGAAGGTGACAAAAGCAGCGTAATTAATAAAAGAATAATGCTCCGTTTTTCCGGTACACCGGTCAATGATAAAGGATAGCTGCTGGAAAGTAAAAAAACTGATCCCCAGAGGCAGAAGAATATGCTTTAAATTAAAATCCGCCCGAAAAACGTAATTGATATTCTCAATGAAGAAGTCATAATATTTAAAATAAAAAAGAATCGCCAGATTGGCGGCAACGCCGGCGAACAGTCCGAAGTGGTTTGCGCGCCTGGTTTTACAAAAAGTCAGTAAGTAGCTGATCAGGTAATTAATAAGAATGCTGGCAATAATGATGAAAAGGTAATAAGTATTAAAATAACCGTAGAACCATAGGGACATGCCGGTCAAAAAAACCTTTGCCAGTTCATATTTTTGCAGTTTATTCAGTCCGTACCATCCGAGGAGGACGGCGGGAAGAAAGATGAAAATGAATATATAGGAGTTAAAAAGCATTGGTTATGTGGTACCTTTCGTAGTAGTGGGGGATAGGGTGGTGTGAGGGGATAGGGGGTTGTGGGAATATTCTGGCAATATGTTTTCTGAAAAGCAGTTATGCCGGACGCTTCATGGAACCCAGGAAAGCAAAAACACTCGGGCAGAGGCCCGCCTGTTTTTATGGTTTCCATTCCGCGGCATAAAAAGCTTTTCAGAAAACATATTGCCAGAATATTCAGCAAGTTTATCGCTCTCACAAATATCCTATCTTAATATGCACATTAGTGCGCTTCCTTATTATGCTTTGTCACCAGCCGCGAGGCTGCTGACCTGCGCGCACATCAGTGCGCTTCCTTATTATATTTTGTCACCAGCCGCGAGGCTGCTGACCTACGCGCACATCAGTGCGCTTCCTTATTATACCATAGTTAAAACATATTCATAACAGTTATTTAAATAATTAAGAAATGGAAAGTTTTGGCTGAATCTTTCAACAGTTCCCTGGAAAAAAATCTTGATTATACGTAAAATACGTGTTAATATGTAGTTGTAAGGAGGAAACATACATGAAGTTCCGAGAAGCCGACCGGATGCTAAAGGATGATGGATGGTACGTGTCAGACATAAGTGGCTCACATTATCAATATAAACATCCAATAAAGCCTGGAAAAGTAAGCGTCCCGAATCATCCCGGCGACATCCCAAAAAGTGTTGTTAAATCCATACGAAACCAGGCGGGGCTGAAATAAGCCCCTGCCCTTCGAAATAAATTGTGAAAAGGAGTATTGATTTATGAATTATGTGTACCCGGCTATTTTCTATGAGGAAGAAGGTAAAATATCCGTTATTTTTCCTGATTTGGGGAATCTCGCAACCTTTGGAGATAATATAGCAGATGCTATGCGCATGGCGGTTGATGTTTGCGGACAGTATCTCTTTACCGCCCTGCGTGACGGCGAACCCTTCCCTGCTCCTAGTGCATTAGGCAAAATCAATCCCGCTGCCATTCTGAAAGATCTTGAAATGGAATTCTCTGCTGATAATGCTTTTGTCAATATGGTGCTGGTGGATATGACCGAATACGCAAGGCAACATAGCGATAAGGCAGTGAAAAAGACTTTGAGCATCCCCATGTGGCTGAATACCCTTTGCGAAGAAAAAAGCATCAACTTTTCAAAAGTATTACAAGAGGCACTTCTCTCCAAAATACAGACTTAACACCTATCGGCTGCCCCAATTTTCATATGGAATCGGGGTAGTCTTTTTTTATTTTTCAGAATAACCGATTTCCAAGGCAAACTTTCTCTTTCATAGCTATTTGGAATAAATTTTATAGATTGGGAAATAATGAAAAGAGATAAAAAGTAAGTATTAATCAGGGGCAGAATTAGCGGGCTGTTGGTAGTATGGAGGATTATTATGAAAATACGTACATTAGCTATGACATTGGTAATGGTATTGAGCATATGGGTTTTGGCGGCGCCGGTTATGACGGGATGCGGCGAAGAGCTGGTGTCTGATTCTAATACAAACAGTGTGGAAAATGTGAGGCGGAATAACGAAGGCAGCAATCCGGGGGAAGAAAGCGTTAGTATATATATTCCCATGAGTAAGATTAAAAATGAGGTAGTGAATATTCTTGGAGAAAATTATTGGCCGGATAAGCAGCTTACGGTAGCGGAACTGAGGACAGAAACGGGAATTACCGAGGAAATGTATGATGATTTTCTGGCAGAAAAAATGAATATAGAAACGGATATCGATATCATGATTATTTTGAAGGCAAAAGCGGAATATTTGCCGGAAATAGAAAAGATGTTGAATGCATATAGAGATTCTTTGCTGGTAAAATATAGAGAGAGGCCGCAGGAGCTTGGAAAGGTACAGGCGTCCCGGATAGAGGTAATCGAGCCTTATATCTGTTTTGTACAGCTGGGGGCGGATACGGAAGCGGCGATAGAAAAAGGAGACGAGGAAGTCATTGCTTTATGCCAACAGGAGAACGAAAGAGCGGTGGATATTATAGAAAAAACGATTTTAAATCAATAACAAGTTAAACAAAGGGACTTTCTCAATCCTTAAAAGGCTATGACAGAAAACGGTTATGGTCTTGGACTCTGTTACGAGGGCAAAAAATGCTATGCAGGAGGGCACAAATATTATCCGTATCGGCACTTATATTGGGTGTCCTCCGGCTTTGAGGCGGACGGGAAAACGGTGCAAGCGGAGGATGATATTGCGCTGCTTGCTGAAAGTGAATGGGTTTTCTGCAGCTTTTCCATAGCATTAGACAGTTTCCTGAAATAAAATGAAACAAAACAGGAGTCCCCATTTCTGGGAATCCCTGTGTCGCATCAGTATTATTTTTTGAGCTGTAAGCCGTCTTTGAATGCTTCCCCTATCCTTTCGGTCACCTTATAGTAGCCATGTGTATAAGGATCAAAGGCGATTGCGTTTACCAGGGACATATCGACTTTGTCACCGGCCATGACATTTTCGTCTGCTGTGACATTTACCACTCTGCCGATGACGCCGCATCCATATTCCCCGTCCTGGTATTCAATAAACTCACATTCAAGACAGAGAGGGAATTCATTAATGACAGGGGCGTCTACGGTTTCTGCTTTACTTGCGGTCAGGCCGCTGTTCTCGAATTTTCCTGCAACCCGGTTGCCGGATTCAACACCGAAATAGTCAGCTTCCACCACATGGGCTGCGTCAGCGATGCTTACCGTAAAAGCGCCCCTTGCCTTGATATTTTTTACGGTCTTGTGCGTTTCCGTCAGATTGAGGGCGACATTGCCTCTTTCCTGCATGGTACCCCAGGCAGCGTTCATGACATTCACGCTGCCGTCTTCATTGTAGGTTGCTACCATTAAGACCGGCATCGGGAAGATGCCTTCTGTTATGCTGAGTTTTTTTCTCATTGTTTACTCCATTTCTGCGCGGCTTTTTGCGTATATCAAGTTTGTAGATGCCGCGCAGACACAAACTTGGGATTGAAAATTTTTAATTTTCAATCTATTACCTCGTTTCTATATGGGATTGACAGAACCAGCGTCTGTGCATATAATTGTAGCAGGTAACAGGAAAAATACAAGTACTATCTTAAAGGAAAGCGTAAGATGATAAAGAATTATATTGGCGAGGCGAATTTTGAGGATACGGGGTTCAGTTATACGCTGTCCCTGATATCTGGCAAGCACAAAATGGTCATCCTTTACTGCCTGATGGAGTTTGGCGTTGTCAGGTTCAATGAGTTAAAACGGTATCTGAAAAATGTGTCAGACAAAACACTCAGCGGCAATCTGAAAGAGCTGGAGGCGGACCGGCTTATTATCAGAAAAGAATATCCACAGATACCGCCAAAGGTGGAATACAGTCTGAGTGACAGGGGCAGGTCCTTGATGGATGTTTTGGATCAGTTATGTGTCTGGGGTGAAAACAATAGGGAATAGCCTGTCCCCGTCAAACTTCATATTCTGCATGAGAATGTCGTAAGAGATATTGTCCTTGATGATCTCCCGGTAAATCTCATATGCGCTCTGTGTGTCCGTTTCCTTTCGGGCGAGTATATAAAAGAACCCACATGAAGGTTGAGCTTTTCTCTCTATTTTCATGCCCTTGGGATTATGATAAAATGAAAAAAACAGGATGATAAATCGAAGGGCAGGGAATACTATTGTGGAGGAGTTGTTAGTTTATGCGATTTTGCTTTACGAGGATTTAGTAACAGAAAACGAATACAGCAAACGGCTTGATGAATTATTTCTCAACGATCCCGAAAACGAAGATTTGCTTTATTTAGAATGGGAAACAGACATAAAAAAAGCCATTATTTACATAAGAACAAATATTGATTACAATAATCTTGAGATTGAACGGTTTGGCAGAATTTTAATAAGTAAATTAAAGGCGGTTTATGTAAATTGTTCAGATATAAAATGTTTTGCAAGTCGGATGTATCATTTATGGGAAAGTCTGCCTGGGAACATTCAGAACATAGAACCATTTTGGACTCTATGCTATGCGGATGACCCTTTGTCATGGGGAGATGAAGAACAGACCAGAAACATTTATGAATATATGTTGGACTATTATAAGGATTAAACGAATACGGAGGACTGGTTTTAAAAAGTTACTTGATGAAATACCTATTGCCTCCAATAATTTCATAGGTTATAATGATGCTATGCCCTTTACAGATGAAAATCAGTATAGGGCTTATATATAATTATAATGACTTACATAAGGGAAAGGCGTGAGCATACCATGACAAATGCAATTATATTCGATATGGACGGAGTATTGTTCGATACGGAACGGATCAGCTATGAATGCTGGGAGGAAATCGGAGAGTCAATGGGGCTTGGTGATTTGAGCGAAGGTATCAGAGGGTGTATCGGTTTGAATCGGAATGATGCGGAAGCTCTGATGTACGATCTCTATGGAGAAGATTTTCCTTTTGATGAATTTACCGAAACGGTGCATATTCTTATGAAAAAACGTTTGTTAGAGGAAGGAACTCCCGTAAAAGAAGGGGTAAGGGAAATCTTGGAGTATTTGAAAGAAAATGGTTATATTATTGGTATGGCTTCTTCCAGCAGCAAGGAAAGCGTCATGGGGCATTTGAAGGAAACAGGGCTGGAAAAATATTTTCGCGCGGTGATTACGGGTGATATGGTAGAGCATAGCAAGCCTGATCCTGATATTTATTTGAAGGCATGTGAAGAGCTGGGGGTTACGCCGACAAATGTCGTCGCTATTGAAGATTCCCATAACGGGGTTCGTTCGGCATATCGGGCGGGAATGAAACCGGTGATGGTGCCGGATCTGATAGAACCCACGCCTGAAATCGAAGCGATGCTTTATGGCAAGTTCTATTCCTTGTTGGATGTGTTGGATTATATGAAAAATAATAATAAAAACGAAGGGTAAGAATAAAATTGCCCTGTAGGGCGGAATGGAGGAATATATGGCAGTATCAAAAGTATATTATGCAAATATGAAGACGTCGTTTACGGAGAATCTTCCACAAAAGCTGGAGAGATTAATAAAAACGGCAGGTATTAAGGAGATTGATTTTAAGAAAAAGTACGCAGCGATTAAGATTCACTTTGGTGAACCTGGAAATCTGGCATATCTCAGGCCGAATTATGCGGCGGTCGTGGTGAGAGTAATCCAGGAGCTGGGGGGCAAGGCATTCCTTACGGACTGCAATACGTTGTATGTGGGCGGCAGGAAAAATGCGCTGGATCATATGGACGCCGCTTATGAAAACGGTTTTTCACCTTTTTCCACAGGATGCCACGTGATCATTGCAGACGGCCTGAAAGGGACGGACGATGTGCTGGTTCCGGTAGAAGGCGGGGAATATGTAAAAGAAGCAAAAATCGGCAGAGCGGTGATGGATGCGGATATTTTTATTACGTTAAACCATTTTAAAGGCCATGAAGCTACCGGCTTTGGCGGAGCGCTTAAGAATATCGGCATGGGCTGCGGTTCCAGAGCCGGCAAGATGGAGATGCACAGCGCCGGAAAGCCGCAGGTCAACAAGGAGGAGTGCATCGGCTGCGGGCGCTGCATAAAAATATGTGCCCATGACGCTCCGTCGATATCGGGCAAAAAGGCATACATAGATCAGGCTAAATGCGTGGGCTGCGGGCGCTGCATCGGTGTTTGTCCTATGGATGCGGTAGAACCTGCAGCGGATGAGTCCAATGATATTTTGAACAGGAAGATTGCGGAATACAGCAAGGCAGTGGTGCAGGGCCGTCCTCATTTCCATATCAGTCTGGTGGTGGATGTATCTCCGAACTGCGACTGCCATGCGGAAAACGATATACCTATCGTGCCTGACGTTGGTATGTTTGCGTCTTTCGATCCCGTGGCATTGGATGTGGCTTGCGCCGATGCGGTGAATAAACAGCCTGTCATTGCCAATAGTCAGCTGGATCGCATGCCCCATGTACATCATGATCATTTTATAGATTCCGCGCCCCAGACAAATTGGAGGTCTATGATAGAACATGCGGAGAAGATCGGAATTGGCAATGCGGAATATGAGTTGATTGAAATATAAGATAAAACGAAGTAAATGAAGTTTGAAATAAAACAAAGGAAAAAATAAGAAAGGCATTAAGAAAAAAGAATTAAGACTTCCGAATGCCTATTAAGGAGATTCCTTTTGCCTTGCCGTAGTTAATGCTTTTGATTAATTCTTGAAAGCTTGGGCAGGGGCCGACCGTTGTACCGTTACAATATACATTATGGGCAGTGTATTGATCATTACTTTTTGAAATATGTATGGTATGGATTTCTTTTCGGATGTCGTTTTTATCGTTATACATAGTGAATATAAGACTTGGATATGCGGCTGCCAGCGTATCGAAGTCTTTTTCCATTGTGCTGAAAAAAGTGGTAAATCCCTTTGACTCCAGAAAATCCCGGAGAGCTTTGGGGGATGTGCCGAATTTCCCGCCAAGAGCCATTCCGTCTTTTTCAAAGAAGGAAATCAGTTCCGGCAAATCCATAAGAGGGTGCGCCAGCAGACTATAGGCAGCGTTATATACTGCAAAAATTTCGCAGCCCGAATATTGCATGGTTGCTTTGCCGTAGGGCATGTCGGTGTAGCTGTTTTGGTCTTCGATGTAACCTTTGTTTTTCGAAATGGCGTTCAAGTGGCTGGAAAAAGCTTTTTGGTTGATAAAAAGATGTTCCCGCCAGGATGTTTTTTTGAATTTTTGTATTTTTCGCAGCAGTTCGTAGAAAGCAATGACCGTTTTGTTACTGATTCTCCGGGGAATAAAGGCAAATAAAAAATTCATTTATTCTCCCCTTTTCCCAAGGTTTCTTCCAACAGATCCGTGATCGTCCGAACCGAGTTAAGCTGGCTGCTTCTGCTCATGGCATCAATATAAGTCTGCCTTGTGAAATAAAGCTCATGTGCTTTTTCAACTAAAAGATCTTCCGTCAGGTAATCTTCGTCAATAATCAGGCTGAATCCCTGTGATTCAAAGGATTTGGCATTTAAAATCTGATCGCCCCGGCTGCTGTGCGCCGAGAGCGGAATGAGCAGATTGGGCTTTTTCAGGGCAAGCAGTTCGCAGATAGAATTGGCGCCGGCTCTGGATATGACGATGTCGGCCATGGCAAAAACATCTTTTAATTCCGATTTCAGATATTCAAATTGTTTATAACCTTCAATCTGCAACATCAGGTTATCCACCTTATCTTTGCCACAGATATGAACGATTTGGAAATCTTCCAAAAGCTGGGGAAGGGCGTCGCGCACTGTTTTGTTAATGGCTTCGGCTCCCAGGCTGCCGCCGATCACCATAATGACGGGCTTGTTGGAAGTGAAATTGCACATATCATAAGCGGCAATCTTGTTGCCTTTGGATAGTTCTTCCCTGATGGGCGAGCCTGTGAGAACGGCTTTCCCTTCGGGAAGCATGGGGACGGTTTCCGGGAAATTGCAGCATATTTTTTGCGCGACGGGAATACAAAGTTTATTTGCTAATCCGGGCGTCATATCGGACTCATGGATAATGCATGGGATTTCCAGGGAGGCCGCTGCCCGTACAACGGGAACGCTGACAAAACCGCCTTTGGAAAAAACGATATCCGGTTTGATCTGCTTTAAATATTTTCTCGCTTCCCCATAACCTTTCATAACGCGGAAGGGATCCGTAAAGTTTTTGGGATCGAAATATCTGCGGAATTTGCCGGTGGCAATACCGTAATAAGGAATACGGTAGTCGGAAATCAATTTCTTTTCGATGCCGTCATATGAGCCTATATAATATATTTCATAATCCAGTTCTTTGAGCCTTGGTATTAAAGCGATGTTGGGAGTAACATGGCCGGCTGTTCCACCACCAGTAAGAACGATTTTTTTTGCCATCAATCATTTGCCTCCAGATTCCTATCTTCATTAAACTTTATTGACTTTCATAAATAAAAATTTCAGATCATGGTTTCTAATGCCTGTGCCAACTGGTCGGGGCAGGAAGTGGACTTAAATCCGCAGCGGATGCCTTTGAGCCTCTCGATGGCTTCTTTCGCATCCATGCCTTCTACCAGTTTTGAGATACCTTGTAAATTGCCATTGCATCCCCCTGTAAAAGAAACCGAACGGATAATGCCGTTATCCAAATGAATGTCTATTGATGTCGAACAAACGCCTTTGGGTTGGTATTTCATACAAGATCCTCCATTTCCGCTTGCCTGTAGAGTCAGGTTGAAGCACAAATATTATACCAGAACCGGTATGATTTTACCAGTAGTATCGTATAATCTGTCGAAATTTGCAAATGCCTTACACCCTTCGGAATATTGAGATATAAACGGGTTTTGTTTATAATATTAAAATCAGGATGGGAGGTACGCATATGCTTGAAGGTATTTTTATGGTGTATATGGAACAAAGGATTTTAAGCTGCGTTTTCCTGGCATTTTTATTATTAAGCATAATATGCCAGATAACGATCGGTGTGATATATCTGCGGTTAATAAAGGAAACGGATCATATATCCACGGCTAAAAGTAAATTTTTAAAACAATGTAAATTAAAATTTATTAATTGTTACCAGTTGAGCGGCGAGGTTTCCAATATTTCCGTTTTTGTGGACAAGTCCATATCAAAAATATCGTTTCTCGGCATATCCATGACAGGGCTGCATCACCTGGCGGGCCAGTTTGTTCTGCTTTCTGTAGTCGCGGCAGGAGCGGGGGCATGTTACGAGATCACGCAGGGCGAAACCGTGGGAAGGATACTTCCTTATTATGTTGTCAGTTTTCTTGGATTATATGTATATTTTTCGATAACGGGGCTGGTGGATATTGCAGGAAAAAAAGAACGGCTGAAAATAAATCTGGTAGATTATCTGGAAAATCATATGGCGAATAAACTGAAACAGTCGGATATCGACTGGGAAGAACTGACGGGCGAAACTCTGAGCGCGTCTAAGGTGAAGAAAGATAAAAAAGAAGGAAAGAAAAAAGAAAAGAAAGCGGTGGATGAAAAGGAAAAGAAAAAGTCGCTCAGAGAGGGGATTGGTCTTTCTGCGGAAAGGGGAGAAGCGGATCCTGCAAAAATAACAGCTTTTGCGCACCCTGCGGAACAGGAAAAAGGGGATGGCGGAAACGTAGAGGAAGGGGAAGAGAAGGCGGCGGTATTTTCCCATCAGGAGGCGGAAGAACTGGAAGAGCTTTTAAGGGAGTTTTTGGTCTGATTGGAACTGGAATCAATTTTTTCAGAAAATGTGAGGGCTATCCGCATTTGTTTCCTTTTTTTGTATTATTCCAAATAATGTATTTTACAAAGGAGGTATCATGTTTATATTTTCCTGCATCATTAACAAGAATTTTTCCGCAGGTTTGGAAAAAACCTGATATTTCTTCCAGATCATATACATTTCAATCTCGATGGTAGGGTACAGGGGGCGGAAACAGAGTCTGCTGTCACCGGAAGTATTGATGATTCGGTCAAAGCAGATTGCGTACCCCAGTCCCTCTTCCACAAGAAGCGAGGCATTGAACAGCAGATTGTAAGTCATAACAATATCCAGTTCCGATATACTGCGTTTCATCCACTGGACAAGTTCTCCGCCAGCTGCTTCCTGTTGGGATATCAGCAGTGGCTGTCCCCACAGGTCTTCGGGGGAAATGAATTCTTTTTCAGCCAAGGGAGAATCCTTTGGCATCAGAACGCCCCAGACATCTTTTGCCGGAAGTTTTAATGCTTCGTATTTGGTCAGATCAGGTGTTCCAAATATAATTCCGAAATCAATCAATCCTTTATCCAGCTGCTCCCTGACAAATACAGCATTTCCGCTGGAAATGTGGTAATGGATTCCGGGATACAGCTTTTTTAGTTTTCCGGCAGCCTTTGCCAGCAGGCGGACACCATCTGTTTCTCCGGCGCCTATGCATACATCTCCGATAATCACATTGTCAGAAAGTATAATTTCGTTTTCCGTTTTCTTTACCAAATCCAGGATTTCTTCCGCCCTTTTTCGGAGAATCATTCCCTCTTCTGTCAGCGTAACCTTGCGGGAACCCTTTGTGCCGCGAATCAGCAGCTGCTTTCCAAGCTCCTCCTCCATATTTTTAATCTGCGTGGAAAGAGTAGGCTGAGAGAGATGAAGGGACTCGGCGGCCCGTATAATGCTTTGCTCTCTTGCAATAGCAAGAAAGTATTGAAGTACCCGTATTTCCATGTATCTGCTCCTTGTTGTCTGTTTATTGTCTGCCGTACGTTGAAAGAATGTCCTATGTATTTTAGGGGATAGGAACCAATCGGCAGAACAGATTGACCTGAAAAGATTCTATCATAGCTTTCCATAGTTTTCAACTATACAAATGAATCATATCTAAATATTTGCTATTTGTTATAGATAGCCTTATAGTAAAATTATTAAAAACGTCAGGGGGATGCAGGTATGATAGCCACAGGAAGCAGGGAATCTGTCATACAGAATCTGGAGGATGCGGGATGTGAAACCGAGATGATCCAGGATTTTATGGGATGGTTTGACAAGGGGCAACAGGCGAAACAGTTGGAACTGTTGGAACATCAGAGGGAATGTCTGCTTGGAAGAGTACACAAGGATGAAAGAAGGATTTCCTGCCTGGATTATCTGATTTACCAGATTCAGGGAAAACCGAGAGGAAAGAGGTAGGATGAAATCTAAGAGAAAGAAGGAAAGTGAAAATGAGTAAGAATTGTGGAGAAAATGCTGCATGCGGATGTACTGGTATTTGCCACGCCCATTTACTGCTATGAGATGAGCGGCCAGATGAAGACCATCGTAGCTTACAACTACGGCGCAAAAAAGCCAAAGAGAATTTACCAGAGCTGCAGATGGGCGATGCTTTATTCTGTGATATTTTACAGTATATTTTTCCTGATAATGGAGGTTTTTCCGGAATGGGTGCTGTTATTGTTTGATGCTTCTCCAGAAATGCTTTTCATCGGTGTAACGGCACTTCGGATCTTGGCGGTAAGCCATCTTCTTTCCAATGTATGTCTTATTTACTCGGCAGCATTTCAGGGACTTGGACTGGGAGTATAGAGCATGCTGCTTACGTTGGGCAGGCAGGTGGTCTTGCCGGTGGTATTTATTGCAGCCTTATCTCATTTTGGAAATCTGACGTTGATCTGGCTGGCATTTGTACTGGCAGAGGCCGTTGTAATACCGATTGGAATCATTCTTTGGCGAAGAGAGTCGGATAAAGTTTTAAAGAACTTAAAATGGGAAGAAAACAGAAGACGATCTATGTCCGGTATCCTTATTATAGACATCAGAAAAGAACAGCAAGATGGGAAAGAAAACGCAGAGAGATGTAAGTTAAAAAATTTTAGATAATCAGGAGGAAAAATCATGAAGACAGGAGAAATCAGACAGGAGTATTTGACAGGAGAAAGAGCATTATTCCAGGGAGAGAATTTGGAAATCTACGACAGTATTTTTGCGGATGGAGAGTCGCCGCTGAAAGAGAGCCATGATATCAAACTGGAGGGATGCATGTTCAAATGGAAGTATCCCTTCTGGTATGCGAAGAATATTACCGCCAGAAACTGTACCTGGTTTGAGATGGCCCGTGCAGGGGTATGGTATACAGACAATATCACGGTGGAAAACGCAGTGATCGAGGCCCCGAAGAATTTCCGCCGCTGCAGGGGCGTAAATTTACAAAACGTAAATTTTCCCAATGCGGCCGAAACACTTTGGAATTGTGAAGATGTGACAATGGAACATGTGACGGCTAAAGGCGACTACTTTGCCATGAACAGCCAGAATATGGTGCTGCGGGATTTCCAGCTGGTGGGCAACTATTCCTTTGACGGGGTAAAGAATATGGAGATTCATAATGCCCGGATGCTTTCCAAGGATGCTTTCTGGAACAGCGAGAATGTGACGGTATATGATTCCTTTATTTCCGGAGAATATCTGGGCTGGAACGCAAAGAATCTGACACTGATTAACTGCACCATTGAGAGCCTGCAGGGGATGTGCTGCATCGATCATCTGGTTATGAAAAACTGTAAGCTTCTGAACACCACACTGGCGTTTGAGTATTCCACGGTGGATGCAGAAATCACAGGAAAGATTGACAGTGTGATGAACCCTTCCAGCGGTGTGATCCGAGCAGACAGCATTGATGAATTGATCGTTGAAGCGGATAAGGTAGATTCATCAAAGACAAAGATCATATGCAGAAGAGAGCTGAAGGAGGCGGTATGAGCCTGTTTTTGAAGGGAATTCTGATCGGGTTGATCTTTGGCGTACCTGTTTGCTTTTTCCTGGTTTGACATTGCGGGAGGCGGTGTAGGAAAAAATGGCTGGCTGGTGGTTTTAGGAGTATTTATCGGAACCTATTTCTGGTGGGGAGGGCTGACCGCTGTGGTTGCTTTTGCCGGAAAAAAGAAAAGGACAGAAAGTTTCCGGAAGATGAACCGGATTTTCGGGGCAGCTTTAAGCTTGTTTGGAATCCTTGTTTTTATACGGGCAATTTCCATATGAATTCCTTATCAATAAACAGAAAAGTGAAAAGAGGAGTGGACGAAAATGAAAAAAATATGGATAGTGCTGTGGGTTATGGTTATCTCATTTTCTCTGACTGCGTGCGGAGAGGAGAATGCAGTGATGAATATGAAGGTACAGGTTGGTGATACGATATTTTCAGCCACATTGGAAGAGAACGTGGCGGTGTCTGCTTTGGTGGATATGATGCGGGAAAGTCCGGTAGTGCTTCAAATGAGCGACTATTCCGGCTTTGAAAAGGTAGGCCCTTTGGGAACCAGTCTTCCTGCAGACAACAGTCAGACCACAACCCACGCCGGAGATATTGTCTTGTATAACGGAAACCAGATTGTTATATTTTACGGCTCTAATTCCTGGAGCTATACAAGGCTGGGACATATTGATGATCTGGCGGGTTGGGAAGAGGCCCTTGGAAACGGGGATGTGACTGTGACATTTTCTTTGGAATAAATACGATAGTTTGGAGGTGCAATATGCCTTACAATTTTAATGAACCTGTCAACAGGAGAAATACCCATTCACTGAAATGGGATGTGAAAGAGCAGGAACTGCCTATGTGGGTGGCAGATATGGATTTTCAGACAGCACCGGAAATTCAGGAGGCAATCAGGGAAAGGGCAGCCCATGGCGTATTTGGCTATTCCATTGTGCCTGAAGAATGGTATCAGGCATATATGGGCTGGTGGGAGAAACGGCATCATTTTTCCATGGAAAAGGAGTGGCTTGTTTTCTGTACGGGAGTGGTTCCGGCTATTTCCAGTATGGTGCGTAAGCTGACGACAGCGGGAGAAAATGTTTTAGTTCAGACGCCGGTTTACAATATTTTCTTCAATTCCATTGTAAATAACGGAAGGAACATTGTTGAAAGCCCGTTACGATATGACGGAAACACCTATCAGATGGATTTTGAGGATCTGGAACGAAAATTTTCTGATCCTCAGACCACGCTGATGATTCTATGCAATCCCCACAATCCGGTGGGAAGAATCTGGAGCAGAGAGGAACTGGAGCAGGTTGGCGGGCTGTGCAGGAAATATCATGTGACCGTGATTTCCGATGAAATCCATTGTGATCTGACCAGTCCCGGTCAGGAATATATTCCCTTTGCCTCGGTTTCAGAAAACTGTAAGAATACCAGCATCACCTGTATGGCTCCCACAAAAGCCTTTAATCTGGCAGGGCTGCAGACAGCAGCAGTGGCCGTTCCAAATCCAAACCTGCGGCATAAGGTCTGGCGGGGACTGAATACGGATGAGGTGGCAGAACCGAATTCCTTTGCAGTGGAGGCGGCTGTGGCTGCATTTACGAAAGGGGAGGCGTGGCTGGATTCTTTAAGAGAGTATATCCAAGAAAACAAAAATTTTGTGGAGAATTTTTTGAAGAAAGAGGATTTGCATATCAGGCTGGTTCCTTCACAGGCCACCTATCTTTTGTGGCTGGACTGCCGGGAAATGCATGGGTGTGCTGCTGAGCTTACACAATATTTGAGAGAGCATACGGGATTGTATTTGTCGGAGGGACAGCAATATGGGGAAAATGGAAGTTCATTTATAAGAATGAATATCGCCTGCTCACGCAGCCGGTTGGAAGATGGACTGAAACGGCTTGCAGAAGGAGCCAGAAGTTATGAGGAATGGACACTTGCCCAATGCTAATATGCGATTTCAGCATTGGGGAAAAAATCTTTCATCTTGTTAAAGAGAGAAGGTGGTAGCTTGGTTTACCTGTTTTTATGCACGGTTTGAGAATTTTTAAAAATAGTATTGACAGGACATTCTATGGCATGATATTCTGCATATAGTTAGAAATAACTAATCCGAAAAATTAGATACAGAATGCCGAAGGGCATTTTTCTTTACCGCAAAGGTTAGGAAAGACTAACTAGAAAGGAAGAGGATGAATGGAAGCTGTGGATACGGAAAATATATCGGAGGAACTGGTGATATTCTACTGTTCGCCGACAATGGCAGGTCTGAAAACCGGAAATCTGTTTAATTGTCCCGTTAAGAACAACAGGACATTCTTGGAAAACATCCGGGAGATGAACAGGCGTCTGCTTCCGCGGGGCGTGCGGATTGTCCCTCTGAAAAACATGGGAAAAAGCGTGTTGGTTTACATGTACCGCCCTGACAGGCTTCGGGAGGATTTGGGCGACAGCGAGGCGAGGAAGATTTTAGCGGAGCGGGACTATCCCGTGGGGGAACCGGAGAAGTGCATTGTGTGGCTGGTGCGCCGCCTGAAGGATGAGGAAGCATTTCCGCATGAAATCGGACTGTTCCTCGGCTATCCGCCGGAGGTCGTGGATGAGTTTATCAGAAACGGCGCGACGGGGGCAAAGTATATTGGGACATGGAAGGTGTATGGAAACGTGGAAACCGCACAGCGTAAGTTTGCGCAGTACAAAAAATGCACACGCCTGTACTGGGAGGCATTCCAAAAACACCGTTCGTTTGACAGGCTTGTTGTGAGGTGTTCGTAAATGCTGTTTGTTCGGGGAACGGTTTTATGATTTATACAGAAAAATCTACAGACAAATACATAATGGAAAGGATGGAGAAATTTATGAGTAAAGTGGCAGTGGTTTATTGGAGCGGTACGGGAAATACGGAGGCGATGGCGACCGCGGTGGCGGAAGGGGCACAGGAGAAAGGGGCGGAGGTTTCCCTGATGTCTTGTGGCGAATTTGGCGCGGATCGGATGGATGAGTTTGATGCAGTGGCGTTCGGCTGTCCGTCCATGGGCGCGGAGCAGCTTGAGGAAGGAGATTTTGAACCCATGTTTACCGCCTGTGAGGGAAAGCTCGCCGGAAAGAAGATTGCGCTGTTTGGTTCTTACGGATGGGGCGACGGGGAATGGATGCGGAGCTGGGAGGATACCTGCCGGTCAGACGGTGCGGTATTTGTCTATGACAGCGTCATCTGCCATGAGGCGCCGGACGGGGACGCGCTGTCCGACTGTAAGGCTTTGGGCGCGGCGCTGGTGTAGGGAGTATGGACATTTTGCACAAAATGATAAGTTAGCATTTCCTAACATATTGGTTAGAATGATAAAACTTGAGTAAGTTGTAAAAATAACGTTGACAAGAATCAAGGGAGGTCATATTATAATATATGGTTAGCGAGTGCTAACTTTTATTTAACGCATAAGGTTAGCGAAAACTAATACATATTCAAAAGAAGGTGGATGCATGATGCCGCTTACATTAGCAGAAGTCGGAGAGGAAAACATTATCAGAAAAATCGGAGGAAAACAGGAAGTTAAGACACATCTGGAGAACCTCGGTTTTGTTGTGGGAGGGGCGGTCACTGTAATAAACGCCATCGGAGGCAATGTGATTGTGAATGTGAAGGACTCCCGCATTGCGGTCAGCAAAGAAATGGCACAGAAGATTATGGTCTGAAAGCATTAAGAAGCCCTTCGGAAACAGGGAATGCTGCAAGGGGTTACTAAATGTTTCAATATCATGGAATCCAGGGCAGTATTCCGTGATTAAAAAATTATGAAATGAGGAGGACAGGTTGAAAACTGAAATCTTCAACCTACAGAGAAAGGAGTGCAGATATCAAAATGAAGACACTGAAAGAATCAAAGGTCGGCGATACCGTCCGGGTGGTGAAGCTCCACGGGGAAGGCGCGGTCAAACGCCGTATCATGGACATGGGACTGACAAAGGGCGTGGATGTGCAGATCCGCAAGGTGGCGCCTTTGGGAGATCCGATTGAGGTGACCGTCCGCGGTTATGAACTTTCCATCCGGAAGGCAGATGCGGAAATGATTGAAGTCGAAAGAGCATAAGATGAAAAAGTTTGTGCAGGGGTTTATCCCCTTTATTTTCAGGCAGATAGTTAGCGAAAACTAATATATAGAAGGAGAGGAAACTATGAGTATGCGAATTGCCCTTGCGGGCAACCCGAACTGCGGGAAAACGACATTATTTAATGCTTTGACGGGTTCCAACCAGTTTGTCGGGAACTGGCCGGGCGTTACGGTGGAAAAGAAGGAAGGAAAGTTAAAGAGGCATGACGGCGTGACCATCACCGACCTTCCGGGTATTTATTCCCTTTCCCCTTATACATTGGAGGAAGTAGTGGCGAGAAACTATCTCATCAGCGAGCGCCCTGATGCCATCTTAAATATTATCGACGGCACGAATCTGGAGAGAAACCTGTACCTGACCACACAGCTTACCGAGCTTGGCATCCCTGTTGTCGTTGCCATCAATATGATGGACGTGGTAGAGAAAAACGGCGACAAGATTAATACGGCGGAGCTGGCGAAGGCTTTGGGCTGTAAGATTGTTGAGATTTCGGCCCTGAAAGGCAGCGGCATCATGGAAGCTGCGGAAGCGGCAATCAATGCGGCAAAGAACGGAAAGACGGTTCCCATGCACACTTTTACGGGAACGGTCGAGCACGCCCTTGCCCATATCGAGGAGGCTGCAGTACACGGGCTGCCAGAGGAACAGCAGCGCTGGTACGCCATCAAGTTGTTTGAGCGGGACGATAAGGTTTTGGAGCAGCTGAACCTAAGCGAGTCGGTGCTTTCCCATATTGAAACGGACATTAAGGCGGCCGAGGAGGAGATGGATGACGATGCAGAATCCATCATCACCAACGAGCGGTATATTTATATCGGGAGTATCATCAAGGGATGCTTAAAGAAAAAATCAGCGGGAAAGATGACAAATTCCGATAAGATTGACAGGATTGTGACAAACCGTTTTCTGGGGCTTCCGATTTTTGCGGCGATTATGTTCCTTGTATATTACATCTCCATGGTGACAGTGGGGGCAAACGCTACGGACTGGGCAAATGACGGATTGTTCGGCGATGGTTTCCATCTGTTTGGCATCGGTTCCGTGGCTTATGGAGAGGCTTCTGAGGAATATGGCGATGCAGCGCTGATTGCGGATGGCTACGATGCTTATGTGGAAGAAAACGGCACAGCTCCTACAGGCGACTTCCCTTATGAAGTGGCGGATGATGAAACATTGGAGGTGGCGGTGGAAACGGCGTCCCTTGCAGATTATGAAGGTGCGCTTGCGGTGATGGAACAGTATGGCGATGAGCCCGATCCGGCAGCTTGCGGCGTATGGATTCCCGGTATTCCGGTGTTTGTCGGGAACGCACTGGAAGCCGTGGGTGCGGCAGACTGGCTTGCGGGGTTGATCAATGACGGTATTGTAGCAGGCGTGGGCGCGGTGCTTGGTTTTGTGCCGCAGATGCTTGTATTGTTCCTGCTTCTTGCCTTTCTGGAGGCGTGCGGTTATATGGCGCGTATCGCGTTTGTACTGGATCGTATCTTCCGCAAGTTCGGACTGTCCGGCAAGTCCTTTATTCCGATGCTTATCGGTACCGGCTGCGGCATTCCGGGTATCATGGCGTCGAGGACGATTGAGAACGAGCGTGACCGCCGTATGACGATTATGACGACAACCTTTATTCCCTGTGGCGCGAAGGTGCCGTTTATCTCCATGGTTGCGGGCGCAATCTTCGGCGGTTCCGCATGGGTTGCAACGAGCGCGTACTTTGTAGGTATGGCGGCGATTATCATTTCAGGTATTATGTTAAAGAAAACGAAGATGTTCTCCGGCGACCCGGCTCCTTTCGTTATGGAGCTTCCGGCTTACCATATGCCCACGGTGGGTAATGTGCTGCGTTCCATGTGGGAGCGCGGATGGTCCTTCATTAAGAAGGCGGGCACGATTATCCTGCTTTCCACTATCGTGATATGGTTTACGACTTACTTTGGATTTACTGCGGAAGGATTCCGGATGCTTGGTGAGGAGGAGATGGATCAGTCGCTCCTTGCAGCGGTCGGCAGTGCGATTGCGTGGATTTTCATACCGCTTGGATGGGGAAACTGGCAGGCGGCAGTGGCTTCTATCACAGGTCTTGTGGCAAAGGAAAATATCGTCGGCACCATGGGCATCCTCTATCCGGGTGGATGGTCTGAAATTGGTGCAAACTTCAGTCAGGTTGCGGGATATTCCTTCCTGGTGTTCAATCTTCTGTGCGCGCCCTGCTTTGCGGCAATCGGCGCCATCAAGCGGGAGATGAACAATGCGAAATGGACATGGTTTGCTATCGGATATCAGTGCGGACTGGCTTATGCGGTGGCGCTGATGGTTTATCAGATTGGCTTGGCATTTACAGGAAACCTGAATGTCATTGGTCTGCTTGCAGCCATCGTAATCCTTGGCGGCATGATTTATATGCTGTTCAGACCGTATAAAGAGGCAACAAAGCTGACAACAAATATGAAACTGAAAATGGCGAAGTAACGGCGCAGAAAGCGTTTCTAAAGGCGTCCCGCCATAATACGGGGCGCCGGGTTTCGTCTTTAGATTTGTAACAGGGAAACAGGAGGGATTTCGATGCTTGCATGGCTTATGGAAAATATGGCGACAATCATCATCAGTGCGGTTTTGGTTTTCGTGGTGGCGGCGATTCTTGTCAGTATGAAACGCGGTAAGAGAAAAGGAAAATCATCCTGTGGCTGCGGGTGCGCGGGCTGCGCCATGAATGGAGCCTGCCATCCGGCAAAGCCGGAAACTATGGGAAAATAAGAACTTAAAGATAGAGGAAGGTTATAAATTATGAAGAAACACCGATTTTGGGCATGGGCGATGATCGCCTGCCTTTTTATGACGTTATATACCGGTTATAAACATTTATAGGAGGTACATTATGTTTGGATTTTTAGATAAGATAGACTGAAAACGCATGGGCATTTTTGCGGCGGGCGTTCTGTTCGGCACGACAGGGATTAAAATTCTTTCAAGTAAGGACGCCAAAAAAGTATATACACACGGCACGACTGCTGCGCTTCGGGCAAAGGATTTCTGCATGAAGACGGTGGCGGCCGTGCAGGAAAACGCGGAAGATATTTATGCGGAGGCTGTTCATATCAACGAGGAAAGGGCAAGACAGGAGGCGGAGCAGATGTTTTCCGACGAGGATGGCTGGGATGAGGAAACGGTTTCTGAAGGAAAGGATGATCTGACGGAAACAGGGCGGAGCTGATCCAAAAACTGCGGGCATTTTCCTGTGGCAGCGTGACGGTTCCGGAAAATCACCTGCAGCATTCCTGCAGGGAGCTGAATGAAACATATAAGGAAAAGCTGGTTGGCAAAGTGCTTCTCAGATATGGGAGCATGTTATTTGTTCCCTATTCTGTCAGGGCAGGGATTACCATATTGAAATCTTTGCGTTATATCAGGTTTGGAATTAAAACGCTTTGCCGCAGAAAACTGGAGGTGCCGGTCCTGGATGCGACGACAATCGGCGTTTCGGTACTGCGCGGCGACATGAAAACGGCAGGATCCATCATGTTCCTGCTTGGAATCGGTGAACTTTTGGAAGAATGGACACACAAAAAGTCGGTGGGCGATCTGGCGAGGAGCATGTCCCTCAATATCAGCAAGGTATGGCTGCGAAAGGATGGGCAGGAGATACTGGCGCCGGTGTCCGATATCGCAGTCGGCGACGAGATTGTAGTGCGTATGGGCAATGTCATTCCCTTTGACGGCATGGTGGTTTCCGGGGAGGGAATGGTCAATCAGGTATCCCTGACCGGAGAATCCGCAGCGGTCTTTAAACAGGCGCATGGATATGTGTATGCAGGGACAGTGCTGGAGGAAGGGGAATTGGCCGTAATGCCACAAAGGCATTATCGGCGCTGCTGCACAATACATCAACCCTGGCAATCAGCCTGAAAAGTATGCAGGATTTACTGTGACAGTTCAGTCACGCCCCAAAACGGACAGGATGCATTTTTTCAT